>VOFI01004161.1_pt1:27500-133713 | contig 133713 bp, 161 predicted proteins | sample 5384131 | NCBI WGS metagenome assembly VOFI01 (sample SAMN12384728, study PRJNA508395) | human gut metagenome | isolation source: healthy gut H | host: Homo sapiens | reverse complement strand
ACTGTTATTTTATTCTTTTTTCAGGAACAATTCCCGAAGATTTCTGATTACCATTCAGCATTACCTGCTGTTTTCCAATCAGTTAGCGCCGTCTTCTGTTTCGACTCTGTTACCTCACGGCCTTGTCTAACGCGACAGCTAGACTAATATACCACAAGGGGGGTTAAATTGTCAAGATTGTTTTTATATTTTCTGCAATTCAGACAATTTAGACAATTCAAGTTCAATTTATCGTGCTCTTATGGACATTTTCACAAAATGATACTTTATGACATATCATAGCATACAAAAGAACCTGTCACTGGCAGCTTTTCTTGCATACTTTGGTATACATAAAACTCGTCACTAGCAATTTTTCTTACATACTTTGGTATCTACAGTCACTGGCAGTTTCTTACAAATGTATGGTACTAAAAAAAGAGTCCGGAAATAATCTTCCCGAACCCTTTTACATTTTTTAATATTTCACTCCTGTCGCCAGTTTCATAATCGGATTTCCATCATATATTAATTTCAGCAATGTATTATCTTCTACCATTCTGTAAATTTCTTTTCCGATATCTGTTGTATACATTAATGTGATCACCATAAATATAATCCAGACAATAACTAACGCAATCCCCATTCCGAACAGTCCTCCCGCCAGATGATTCAACGCTCCGACTCCCGGAAGTTCTGTTACAATATCCAGTGCAAACACAACTGCTCTCAAAATAATCGTGACCACTATAAATGTTAAAATGAATGCAATAATATTGATCACCTGTTTTGCAATGTACGCACCTACATATTGTGCAAAAGTTGTAACCCCCAGTTTCTGGTAGGTTGCTTTATTATTATTCTTTAACAGCAGATTTTTAAATGCCGCCGGTATATCAGCCGACTTGATCAATGTCTCCTGCAGACTCTCCGGTATATCTGCGTTCTCAATTGCATTTTCCACCGATTCATTCCCACTATTTTTTAATCCATCCAGTACATTTGCCGAAATTCCATACTTTGCAAGATCATCACTGCTGACTTTACCACTTACAATATCTGCTATAGAGATACCGTAACTTTCCAATTTTTCTTCACTGACTCCTGCTGCCTTAAGTACCTTTTTTACTGCTTCTTCCGTAAGACCGCCCTTGTCTGAATAAGAGTCTCCACCACTGACCGCCGATGTCGCTGCATCTGCCATTGTACTTACTACTTTCTGTCTTATCATATCATCCAGCGGGGTATATTTTTCGATTGTCTGCGATACATACGGCGTCGCAAAGAATACGATCACAAGTGTCACTATCGTCGCTACAAGCGACACTATGATACGGACTGCACCTCTTATCAGTCCCGTTATGATACATATAAGAAAAATAATCCCTATGGATATTTCCAACCAATTCATAGTTTCTCCTTATTTTACAAGACGGACCTTTTCCATTCCATTTGCACTTAACACAATATATTGATTCACTCCGCCAACCGGGAACATTTCCAATATATTATTATCCATCCTGCCTTTAAATTTCTGTATTCCATTCTTCATAAATATACTGCAGTTTTTTCCATCGTACATAATAACCTGGTTTCCACAAAGTTTTACGTGACTATAATCGCCTTTAAATTCTTTTGACAGAACAACTTTTCCGCTTTTATTATAAAGACGCAGTTCATATCCGCCTTTACCCTGGTTTTTCAAGATCATACCAATATATTTTTCATTATGAAATACACTTTTGATCTCTTTGTCCATCTTTATCTTTACGGACTGTTTCGGAACTTCTTTTCCGCTATAGATGGCCATACAGTCATCACCGATTGCCACGGATGTATCTGCATCCATGAAAAATCCGGAGGCCAGTATCGTATTCTTATAATTCTTACCGGATACTTTATGATCGGCTTCATCCTTTCCGGCTTTCCCGAAGTTATAATAATATAATCTTGACACCATCTGTCCATTCTGCGTGTAAAGATACACAACCTGCATCACTTCACCGTTTGCAGATAATGCTACGTCCACCGGATAACCTGTCCCAGCCAGAGATGTCTTATGTTCCACCAGAACATTTCCTGCAGTGTCATAACAGATTACTTTCATTGATGTGTCATTCTTCAATATGGCACTGACGATTCCCCTGCTCTGATACGCTTACCTTTTCTATCGGCATTGTCGTATGCACTTCACCTTTCAGGCCATCCTCCTGCAGGATCAAAATGTCATTTCCTTCTTTATCAGCTACTGCTGCCGACTTGTCGCTGACATCTATCATCGGATTCTTTATCTGATATGACTGGTTCCATTTTTCTTTTCCTGATTGATTCAGATAAGAGATTCCGTCTTTACTGTATTTTTAATACACCATCCAGGAACTGAACATAATTATTATCCTGGCCAGTTCTTCCTGAATCTCCTTTTCTGTCACTCCATCTTCGCTGTTTAATTCATCCATAATCTCTTCGATAATCTTATCTGTCGGATCTTCCGGCTCTCTCACAACATGGAGATTGCTATTCTTCCTGCGTTTCATCCGTCGGTCATCCTTTCAACGTTTCTTCTGATACTGTGTACCTTAGTATAACACATTTCCCATTTATGGGAGTAACAATTTTTGTCCGATATAGATCAGGTTGCCATCCGATAATCCATTCATTTTGCATATCGCCTTTACATGCGAAGTATCTCCATATAATTTCTTACTGATCCCCGCCAGTGTTTCTCCTTTCTGCACAACATAATAATCCTTATCTGTCAATTGGCTTTCTTCCTCCTTAGAGACCTTTGCCTCTTCTGATTTTTTCACTGTACCGGATACTTCTTTTGCTCCCTCTTTAGCCTCGGCCGCTGTTGTTGTTTTTGTATCTTCTTCTGTCTGTCCGTTTTCCATGCTTTTTGAAAGATTTTCCAGCGATGTCTGTACCAACTTCATTTTGTCAAAATTATTTACTGTTGTAATTCCGACCACCAGCACAATCAGCACCAGCAACGCACTGGTTATATAAGCAAATTTTGAACTTTGATGCTGTTCTTTATATTCCATTTTTTCTCTCACTGCACTACGAAAATCCTTTGCAGCTCGATCCTCAACCACCTCACTGGGAGTCACCCCGTTCTCTCTTCTTGTATTGATCATGTAGTTCTGCATCTCCGGATTTTTCTCATAATAAATATAATGTCCTCCCATCTGCATAATTTCTCCGAATTTGTATGCATAGAAGACTTCTTCCTGTTCCCTTGCATTTTTCCACAAGAACAGATTCCATTCTTCTGCGAACTCTTTTTCCTGGATCCGTTTAACTTCTCTGTTACGACTCATCGGGCTGCCATCTTCAATGATCCCCCATCCAACGATCCGGCATTCCGGGAAAAACCGGGCAGCTTCTTCTTTTGCCTCTTTCATTATCTCATCTGTAATTTCTATATCATTTCCATTTGTCTTTACTTCTTTCATCTGAACCGCACCGGATACAAATACTGCATTTTCATCCTCAAGTTTCAGCAGTTCTCCCGTAAGTATCACCCCGACCGGTTGTTCTCTGGCTTTCTCCCGCAGCTGATTCAAATATGTATCCACGTAATCTTCTACGTATATCTTTGGATTGTCACTTACATTTCCTATCTGTCTTACATTTTTCGGAAGTTGTCTTTCCATGATACATTCACCTCATTTTAACTATTTTAAATTGCGGTCCGGTTATATTAACACTGCGTTTTACAACCATGCTGCAATTATTTTCGCATATGATAACATATAGGGAATGCATATTTTATCAGTTGATGGGACTTGTCCGAAAAAATATCCGATACGCTTTTTTGTTTCTCGACATACTTCGTAAAAAGGAGCTAAAGACCTCTGTTATAAATGTAAAAAAAAGATAGAAATACCCAAAAGTATTCCTATCTCTATCGTCTTATTCGTTTATTCTATGACCACAATATTCCCGCAATCCTGATATCCTTCTGCGATACGATCCGTGATCACATCTGCACCTGTAAATGCCAGGAAAGTTACTGAACTGACCTCTCCGAATTTAGAATGGTCACATAATACATATTTTTTCTGGCATTGTTCTATTGCGGTTTTCTTCACCATAGCTTCATTCGCATCCGGTGTCGTAAATCCGGCTTTCTTAGTCACGCCATTGGTTCCAAAGAAACCTTTCGTAAAATGGTATTTTCTAAGCGTCTGCATCGCTTCACTTCCCACTAACAGCTTCCGTCGAACTTTTCAGTTCTCCTCCTACCAGCCGGACTTTTACGCCTGCTTTGGCCAACCGCTGTGCGTGCGCAACAGCATTCGTAACAACAGTTACATCCTTATCACAGAAGAACTCCAGCATATATCCGGTTGTCGTTCCTGCATCCAGATATATGAACTCTCCCTGTCCAATCAACCCAGCCGCATATTCTGCTATACGCTGCTTTTCCGATACATGAACTGTAATTTTCTGTGCCACTGTAGGCTCCTGTGGCGTCACTACGTGATCCGATGCAACCGCACCGCCAAACACTTTCACCAGTTTTCCTGCATTATGAAGCGCTGTGATATCTCTTCGCACGGTCGATTCCGATATATTCAGAAGTTCTTTTACTTCCGTTACGGTAATGCTGCCCTCTTTTTCAAGAAGCTTCAATATCTGTTCATAACGCTGTTCTGTAAGCATATGACCTCCTACAGGTTCTCCTGCATGAATTTACTTACTGCTTCACATGCTGCTTCTTCATCAGCACCTTCAAATGTGAATGTTACTTCATGACCTTTCTTTGCTCCAAGACCCATAAGACCGAAGATCTTCTTGCAGTCAGCTTTCTTTCCTTCTTTTTCGATCATTACTGATGCTTCGAAAGATTTTGCAAGTTTAACTAACTCTCCTGCCGGACGAGCGTGGATTCCTTCGTTATCTGTGATTACATACTTAAATTCTTTCATTTTCATACCTCCATAAATATTACATTTTGTGATTTTCATTCTATTCATTTTTTACAGGTCTGTCAATATTTCTACTGGCAAACCTGTACTTTAACATTTATTTCCTAAGCGACTTTCTTTTTCAGCACTCCAAGTAATACTGCTGAGATTACAGTTCCTACTACCAATGCAACCAGATACATAACTGCATTTCCAACTACAGGGAATACAAAAATTCCACCGTGTGGTGCCATCAGTGTACATCCAAATGCCATAGACAGTGCTCCGGCTACTGCAGAACCTACAATGCAGGATGGAAGTACATGAAGCGGATCAGCTGCCGCATATGGGATCGCTCCTTCTGTGATAAATGCAAGTCCCATAACAAAGTTGGTCGGTCCTGCTTCTCTTTCGGATTTTGTAAATTTGTTCTTAAATAATAATGTTGCAAGGGCGATCGCACATGGAGGCGTCATTCCTCCGATCATAACCGCTGCCATGATGTCATAGTTTCCTGCTGCGATTGCCGCGGTTCCAAATACATATGCTGCTTTGTTGAACGGACCTCCCATATCGATTGCCATCATTCCGCCAAGGATCAGTCCAAGCACGATCTTACTTGAGCCGCCCATTCCTGTCAGTCCATTGTTCAGTGCTGTGTTGATCGCACCCATGATCGGTTCTACTGCAAAGTTCATAAGGAGACCGATTCCCAGAATTCCAAATACCGGATAGATCAGTACCGGTGCAATTTTCTCAAGTGCTTCCGGAAGTTTATCACATAATTTTCTAAGAAGGAGAATCAGATATCCAGATACAAAACCTGCTACCAGTGCTCCAAGGAATCCTGATTTTCCATTTGCTGCCATAAGTCCGCCTACAAAACCAACTGCAAGTGCCGGTCTGTCACCGATCGCTTCGCCGATATAGCCAGCCAGTACCGGAAGCATCAGTCCAAATGCAAGATTTCCAATTGTCTTAAGCTGTGCCGCTACCGGTGTGATCGTGCCGAAGTTACCTCTGTCTGCTTTGCTGATAATGCATTCATATCTACACAGAGTCCGTCGATCAGGAATGCAAGTGCGATCAGGATACCTCCACCTACTACGAACGGAAGCATATGTGATACTCCATTCATAAGCTGTGTATAGATCCGATGTCCGATTCCACTTGATTTGCCGCTGTTGCTTTCCTTTACTTCTGCTCCGTTTGCTGCATGATATACAGGGACATCTCCGTTAATCACACGGTCTACCAGTTCATCTGCTTTACTGATACCATCCGATACCTGGCAGATAATTACTTTCTTTCCATCAAAACGGTCCAACGGTACCTGCGCATCGGCTGCTACGATGATTCCGTCTGCCTCTTCAATCTCTTTGGCCGTCAGGACATTTTTTGCTCCGCCGGAACCTCTTTGTCTCTACCTTGACTGCACATTCCTTTGCTTTGGCTGCTTTTTCAATTCCTTCTGCGGCCATATATGTGTGCGCAATTCCTGTCGGGCAGGATGTAACTGCAAGAATCTTTACTTTTCCGGTTGTCTCTTCTGCTGTGCTTTCTTCATCTGCTCCTGCAAGTCTCTCATCAATACCTGCTTCTTTTTCATCCGCATCATTGATAATATTCATGAACTCTTCAACTGTCTTTGCATTTCTTAAGGATTCTGTAAATTCTTCATTCATCAGAAGAACAGATAATTTACTTAATACGTCCAGATGAATGTTATCTTCTGTATTCGGTGCTGCGATCAGGAACATTAATGTTACCGGTTCGCCGTCCAGTGAATCAAAATCCACACCGTCCTTTACTACCATTGCTGCCAGTCCCGGTTTGGTTACTGCATCGCATTTTCCGTGTGGAATTGCAATTCCCTCGCCGATTCCTGTGGTACTTTCTTCTTCTCTTGCATATACCTGCTTTCTATATGCTTCTTTGTCATTGATCTTTTCGCTCTTTACCATGAGATCAACGATCTGGTCGAGCGCTTCGCTCTTGCTCTTTGGCGATGCATCCAAAAGAATACTTCTTGCATCCAGCAAATCTGTGATTCTCATATGATTTTCCCTCCTGTTGATAAATATATTTTCTTTGCAACACTTCTCTCTTTTATGCCTTACACCAGCTGCTTATATACTTCTTCTACTTCCGGTCTGGTTGCCAGATATTCGGAAAATGCACTCGCACTTCCGGTTGCGACTCCCATATGGAAAGCATGCTCATAATCCTGCTTTTCCATCCAGCCTGCCATAAATCCTGCTACCATGGAATCTCCGGCTCCTACACCATTGACCAGTGTGCCTTTCGGTGCCGGTGAGCTGTAGACCTCTCCGTTCTCTGCGATCAGTACCGCTCCTTCACCCGCCATGGAGATCAGTACATTTCTCGCTCCTTTTTCCTGAAGCTTTCTTCCGTAAGGAATGACTTCTTCTCTTGTCTTAAGAGTCACTCCGAAAATCTCACCAAGTTCGTGATTATTTGGCTTGATCAGGAATGGATGATACTTAAGAACGTTCATCAGGAGATCTCTTGTCGCATCTACGACGATCATAACTCCCTTATCTTTCAGCTCTTTCATGATCCGGCTGTAGATATCATCCGGCATAGACGCCGGGATACTTCCCGCAAGGAATAAGATATCTCCTTCTTTCATCGTATTCAGACGGTCCATCAGTTCTTCTACTTTGTCTTTTGGAATCTCAGGACCACTTCCGTTGATCTCTGTTCCGTCGATTGATTTCAGCTTTAAATTGATTCTTGATATTCCTTCTTCAATCTGGATGAAATCAGATGTCACTCCGTCTTCTTCCAGTCTTCTTGCTATTTCTTTTCCCGTAAATCCTGCCATGAACCCAAGTGCTGTACTTTCAATTCCAAGATTCTTAAGTACGATAGAAACGTTGATTCCCTTTCCACCTGGAAGCATGAGTTCTGAGCTTGTACGGTTTGTAAGTCCGAGTTTAAAATCATCCACTGAAACGATGTAATCCAGCGATGGATTAAACGTAACTGTATAAATCATATTTCTTACCCCTTTCAACTTGTTGAGTTTATTATACCGTCAAACTCAGTCAATTTCAATCATGTTATTTCACAAATATTCTGATTGTTTTTGGTTGAATATGCACAAAAAAAGAAGTGTATTATGACTGATTCAAATGTTTTTTTCACTTTTTCCTATCATATATTCAAACTCGGTCAACCTGGGTTTGCCCCTTGCAGATATCAGCTTTACTGTATATTTTGTCATCTCCAGGACCTGCCACCGGCAACTTCTTCCGAACGTATGGCGATCAAAAAAGGCTGCCATCCAACGAAATTTTTTCGTCAGAATGGCAGCCTCTGGCTATCCGTTCTTTATTAATTATTTCACGAATTCTTTTACTTTTGCATAAATGCTGTCTGCATCAAGACCATATTTCTTAATCAGTTCTACAGCCGGACCAGACTCACCAAATGTGTCATTTACACCAATCTTCATTACCTTAGCTGGTGCTTTCTCTGCAACTACGTCGCATACTGCACTTCCAAGTCCACCGATTACAGAATGTTCTTCTACTGTTACGATCTTTCCTGTCTTAGCCGCTGCTGCAACAACTGCTGCTTCATCCAGTGGTTTGATTGTGTGCATGTTGATTACTTCTGCACTGATTCCATCTGCTTCCAGCTTCTCTGCTGCTGCTAAGGATTCAGATACTTTAAGACCAGTTGCAATGATTGTTACATCTGTTCCTTCCCGAAGTGTAATGGCTTTACCAATCTCGAATTTGTAATCTGCGTTATCATTGATAACCGGAACTGCAAGTCTTCCGAAACGGAGATATACAGGTCCTACATGCTCATAAGCTGCTTTTACAGCTGCTTTTGCTTCTACATCATCGGAAGGATTGATTACGATCATTCCCGGGATTGTTCTCATAAGAGCGATATCTTCGTTATACTGATGTGTAGCTCCATCTTCTCCGACAGAGATTCCGGCATGTGTAGCACCGATCTTAACATTTAATTTTGGATATCCAACTGAGTTACGAACCTGCTCAAATGCACGTCCTGCTGCAAACATTGCAAAAGAACTTGCAAATGGAACTTTTCCTGTAGCAGCGATTCCTGCTGCCACTCCAATCATATTACACTCTGCGATTCCACAGTCAATGTGACGCTCCGGGAAAACTTTCTTGAACATTCCTGTCTTGGTAGCTTCTGCAAGGTCCGCATCTAATACTACCAGATCTTCATGTTCTTTTCCTAATTCTACTAAAGCATTACCGTAGCTTTCTCTTGTTGCGATTTTCTTTACTTCTGACATAATGCTTCACCTACTTTCTCCAAATCTGCCATTGCCACTGCATACTGCTCATCGTTAGGAGCTTTTCCATGCCATCCGGCCTGGTCTTCCATGAAGGAAACTCCTTTTTCCTTTGATTGTCTTTGCAATAATTGCAGTTGGCATTCCCTTTGTATTGCGAGCCTCTTTGAAAGCTGCTTCAATCTGATCAAAATCATTGCCATCAATATTGATCACATGGAAGTTAAATGCTTCGAATTTCTTATCGATCGGATATGGAGAGTTAACGTCTGTAATCTTTCCATCGATCTGAAGGTTGTTATTGTCAACGATCACTACCAGGTTGTCCAGCTTTCTGTGTCCTGCTAACATAGAAGCTTCCCATACCTGTCCTTCCTGGATCTCACCGTCTCCGAGAAGTGTGTATACTCTGTAATCATCATTTGAAAGCTTAGCAGAAATAGCCATTCCTACTGCAGCTGAGATGCCCTGTCCAAGAGATCCACTTGACATATCAACACCTGGGATGTGTTTCATATCCGGATGTCCCTGAAGGTATGATCCAACTTTACGAAGAGTTGTCAGATCTTCAACCGGGAAGAATCCTCTGTGTGCCAGTGTTGAATAATATCCTGGTGCTGTGTGTCCTTTTGATAATACAAAACGGTCACGGTCTGCTTTCTTAGGATCCTTAGGATCGATATTCATCTCTTCAAAATACAGATATGTATAAATGTCTGCTGCTGACAGTGATCCACCCGGATGTCCGGATTTTGCACTGTGAACTGCAGTAACGATGCCCTTGCGGACTTCGTTTGCCGCCTTCATAAACTCTAATTTGTTCATGTTGTTCCTCCTGAATCATTTATATGATAGCTTTACTTATTCTTATTCTCCGAATACTGCTTTGTAATCAGCCTGGAATTTCTCGATTCCTGCATCTGTTAATGGATGATGTGTCATCTGCTCGATTACTTTGTAAGGTACAGTTGCGATATCAGCACCTGCTAATGCACAGTCTGTTACGTGGATTGGGTTACGTACGCTTGCTGCGATGATCTCTGTATCGATTCCTGCAACTTCGAAGATCTGTGCGATCTCTGAGATTAAGTCTACTCCTCTTGTAGAGATATCGTCCAGACGTCCAAGGAATGGTGATACATATGTAGCGCCGGCTCTTGCTGCAAGAAGTGCCTGGTTCGCATTGAAGATCAGTGTTACGTTTGTCTTGATTCCTTCAGCTGTAAGAACTTTTACTGCCTTTAATCCTTCTACAGTCATAGGGATCTTAACTACCATGTTAGGATGGATCTTAGCGATCTCTCTTCCTTCAGCGATCATGCCTTCAGCATCTGTTGTTGTTGCCTTTACTTCTCCACTGATTGGTCCGTCTACGATAGAAGCGATCTCAGCAATAACTTCTTCGAATACTTTACCTTCTTTTGCGATCAGAGATGGGTTTGTTGTTACTCCACAGATAACTCCCATGTCATTTGCTTTCTTAATATCTTCTACGTTCGCTGTGTCAATGAAAAATTTCATGTTATTCTTCCTCCTTAAAACCGGTGAAATCTGTTCACCATTCCCTTGTTATCGTTTGGTTGAATTATACTCTATTTAAGGAGCTCTGGTCAATAGCTTTGATTTTTTATTAGTAATTTTTTCTGTTAATATTATAAAATTATTAATTGAATTTCGCATATTTTTTTGTAGAAATGTTAACGATATTTTTTAATTTTTTCATTTCATTAACGATTTTCACGCATTTTATGGGATTATTTAAATTTAACATGCATTTTTGTTTTGTAAAATCTCGAATTTATTAATAATAATTTTCGCAAAAGAATTAATTTTTCTTTTTTCGGGCATTTTTCGCATACGTTGTCGTCCCCGGACGATTAATTGCGGCTCATACTCCACATGATATGTACTGATCGGAACCGCACCTGTATTCGTCGAATGATGTGTGGCTATCTTCTTCATTATGATATCACATGCATCTCTTCCTTTGAAAGTCACAAAATGTTCGATGGTCGTCAGATTCATGTTATGCATTCTTGCAAACAAGGTGTTGTCACACCCCATCACGGACACATCGGTCGGCACCTTTATCTTTGCTTCATGAAGTGCATCCATGATTCCAAATGCGATCATATCATTCAGTCCGACGATTGCTGTCACATCCGTCGTTTCCTTCAACAATTCTTTCGTCAGCTCATACCCGATCTTGTACTCCGAATCAATATGCGCCACATCCAGATCGATTTCTTCTTTTGCCGCTTTTATGATCACCTGGTCACGCAGTCCGACTTTCTCATATTCTTTCAGGAAGCCCTCTACCCGCTTCGAACGCTGCTTCTGCCTTGCCGTAAGCGGCGGTGCTATATATGCAACTTTCCTGTGTCCCAGTTCCAGCAGATGTTTCGCCATGACTCTTCCAAGCTTGGAATTGTCAAGTTCCACCGCATCTACATTCATCTTTTCATTCTGGTTATTGACGATCGCAACCGGTATCTGTTCTGCAATTTCTCCCACAAGTTCCATAAAGCAATGGCTCGGATTACAGGTATAGATAATTCCAAGCGGTCTTAACTGCCACATCATTTTCAGATAGCGCTCTTCCATCCTGAGATCTCTCTGCGTATTGCATACAAAAAGGCCGAAACCTTTTTCTTTCGCATGTGCCTCAATCCCTGAAGCAGCATAACATAATACGGATTCGTCAGGTTTGGGCAGAATACAACAAGAAGCTTCTCCCGTTTTGTTCCTTTTCTCGTTTTCCGCTTCGGCGGGACATATCCCAGTTCTTTTGCCGCATTTTCCACTCTTTCCACAGTATCTTTTGCAAATGATACATCGTACTTTTTGTTCAGGATCATGGAAACTGTGGACTGTGATACCCCGGCAGCATGTGCAATATCCGTTGATCTAACCTTTTTCTTCATTTATCTCACCTCCAATGCCGACCGTCAAAACTCTGCTGAACCTGACAGCTCATTACGATTGCTTTGGCAACTGGCAGCTTTTTCAAACGCATGATAAGTAAAAAAGGGACAGGGCTACAGCTCTGTCCTTCCTTCAAGTGCCCGTAGAAGTGTCACTTCGTCAATATACTCCAGATCTCCTCCTACCGGAACACCACTTGCAATCCTGCTCACCTTGATTCCCGTCGGTTTGATCAGCTTACTGATATACATTGCTGTCGTCTCACCTTCCAGGCTTGAGTTCGTGGCAATAATCACTTCTTTCACATCTCCCTGCAGACGTTCGATCAGTTCCTTCAGTTTGATATCATCTGGCCCGATTCCAAGCATCGGGGAGATTGCTCCGTGAAGCACGTGGTATACACCGTTATATTTTCCGGTCTTTTCGTATGCTGCAAGGTCTCTCGTATTCTCCACTACCATGATCGTCTGGTGATCACGATTACTGTTGCTGCAGATCGGACACAGTTCCTGATCCGTCAGTGTATAACATTCTTTGCAATATTTTATGTTCTCTCTGGCTTCCACCATTGTAGAAGCCAGTCTCTTTACATCATCAACCGGCATATGGATCAGATGAAATGCAAGTCTTGCCGCAGATTTTGCTCCGATTCCCGGAAGACATGACAGTTCCTCGATCAGTTTGCTCATCTGATTACTGTAATAATCCATAGTTTTTAACTCCCTGTAAGAATAATTCTCCCGGAACCTTCTCCTGGAATTTCTCCTAGAATAATCCCGGCATTCCGCCGCCCATGCCGCCGGTGAACTTAGACATTGCAGAAGTTGTCTCTGCGTCTACTTGCTCCAATGCTTCGTTGACTGCTGCCACAAGCAGATCTTCCAGCATCTCTACATCATCCGGATCTACAACTTCTTCATCCAGTTTTACTTTTAAGATCTTCTTGCTTCCGGAAACAGTAACTTCAACAGCACCGCCGCCTGCAGTTGCGCTGAATTCTTTTGTCTCCATTTCCTTTGCCTGTTCTTCCATCTGACGCTGCATCTTCTGTGCCTGTTTCATCAGATTTGCCATATTTCCCGGCATTCCGCCGCCTGGGAATCCACCTCTTTTTGCCATGATAATATCCTCCTATTCATCTTCTACTGTAATTTCCATATTAATCAGATTCTCCAGATCCACAAAATTATCTTCGAATCTGCGTCCCGCCTCCATCTGGCGGACGTCTATCTCTACTTTTTTGCCAATCTTCTGCTCGATCAGTGACTGGATCTCTTCTTTATGTTCCGGTGTTGCCACCGCACTTGCGCTCAGTTCATCCGGCAGTACGATCAGAAGCCTGTTGCCTTCTCCTGCACTCAGTCTTGCCTTTTTTCAGATAGGTTCTGAGCATCGGGGAAGCCTCATTGATGATCATCCGGAAATCTTTTGCCACCGCTTTCACATCTTCGTTCAATGCCTGCGGAAGTTCCGGCTTTGGCTTCGGTTCTCCCGCCTCTTTTGCATCCGATGCATATACGATGCGTTCTCTGACCGGTGCTTCCCACGCCCCCTCTTCGAGCTGCTTCTCGATTGCACGGATGCGGTCCAGTAATGCATCTTTGTTCTGATCCATCGCCGGACGGCACAATTTGATCAGTGTCACTTCCAGAAGTACCCTCTTCTGGGTCGCATATTTTAACTGGTTCGTCAGATCTGAGAAAATTCGGATGTAACGGATCAGCGTATCGCTGTCGATCATCCGTGCTTCTTCTTTTAAAAGTGCAAGATTTTCAGACGACACATCCAGTACATCTTCCATATTATCCGAACTCTTCACCAGAAGGAGATTTCGCAGATACCATGTGAAATCTGCCGCAAGCTGGGACAGTTCTCTTCCCTGCATCACCAGCTCATCGACCGTTTCGATCACCTGATGCACATCCATCGCAAGCAGTTGTCTTAAAAGCCGGCTGAACACTTCCGTATCCACCGCTCCCAGCACTTCCAGTACATGATCATATGTCAGTGTCTCATTCATATAGAACGCGGCACACTGATCCAGAAGACTTAATGAATCTCGCATGGAACCGTCCGCCATCTTCGCAATGTAGCGGATCGCCTTGTCTTCGACGTCCCACCCTTCTTTATCAATCAGTTCCCGCAGTCTTGCTGCGATCGTTTCAATGGAAATTCTCTTAAAAATCATATCGCTGACAACGGCTTAAGATCGTAATCGGGATCTTGTGTGCCTCCGTTGTCGCAAGAATAAATATAACATATTCCGGCGGTTCTTCCAATGTTTTTAACAATGCATTGAACGCACCGATCGACAGCATATGCACCTCGTCGATGATATATACTTTATATTTTCCTTCTGTCGGACGGTATGTGACTTCTTCACGGATCTCTCGGATATTATCCACACCATTATTCGATGCCGCATCGATCTCAATCACATTCATAGACGTACCTGCTGCGATCGACTTACACATTTCGCACTCACCGCACGGACTGCCGTCAACCGGATGCTCACAGTTTACCGCTTTCGCAAATATTTTCGCAACCGTTGTTTTTCCCGTACCTCTTGTACCGCAGAAAAGATATGCATGTCCGATACGGTTTGCCTTGATCTGGTTCTTAAGCGTCCGGACGATCGCATCCTGTCCTTTTACATCTTCGAATTCATCCGGACGGAATTTACGGTATAATGCCGTATATGACATTCTTTACACTCCTTGTCTAAATGCAGATCCTGCTTAACCTGTGTATCTTATTCATCACCGAAGCTGATACCGATGGTTTTTGCTTCTTTAATGATCGATGCCTTTGGATCTACATATTTTAATTTTCCGGCAACTTCTGACAATGGTACACGGATAATCTCCTGATTCTTTGTTCCTACCATACATCCAAAATCACCTTCCAGAATTGCTCTCGCAGCTTCTGCACCAAGTCTTGTTGCAAGCACACGGTCATATGCACACGGAGAGCCGCCTCGCTGTGTATGTCCAGGCACAGTAATTCTTACTTCTTTATCTGTTTTTTCCTGAATCTTCTCAGCAAGTTCATATGCAACAGAAGGGTATTTCTTCTTTGCTTTTTTCTCTTTTAATTCCTTCTTTGAAAGCGCTGCATCTTCTTTTGAAATTGCACCTTCTGCAACAGCAATTATTGTGAATCTCTTTCCTGCTTTGCCGCGCTTTTCAATTGCTTCAACTACTGAATTGATGTCATATGGCATCTCCGGAAGCAGAATAATATCGGCACCGCCGGCAATTCCTGCATGAAGTGTTACCCATCCTACTTTGTGCCCCATTACTTCCACGATAAATACACGGCTGTGAGACGTTGCTGTTGTATGGATCCTGTCAATTGTATCTGTTGCAATGTCTACCGCACTCTGGAATCCGAATGTCATGTCCGTTCCCCAGAGATCGTTATCAATCGTCTTCGGAAGTGTTACCACATTAAGTCCTTCTTCTCTCAGCATATTGGCTGATTTGTGTGTTCCATTTCCCCCAAGGATTACCAGGCAGTCCAGATTCAGCTTGTGGTAAGTGTGTTTCATTGCCTCTACTTTGTCAATTCCGTCCTTATCTGGTACTCTCATTAACTTGAACGGTTGTCTGGATGTTCCCAGAATCGTTCCACCAAGTGTCAGAATCCCCGAAAAGTCTTTTGACGTAAGCATCTTAAAGTTCGAATAGATCAAACCTTTATATCCATCTTGAAATCCATAAATCTCTACATCATCTCGTTTTGAAAAAAGCCCCTTTACGACGCCTCTCATCGCTGCATTCAGTGCCTGACAGTCGCCGCCGCTTGTAAGCATTCCTATTCTTAACATATGTCTGCTCCTTTCTATGTTGCCTGTGTATAACTTTATCATTACTATGAACCATAATAGTTTATCCACATTCTGTATACAATACCAGTAAAATTATAACTTATTTTTATGGTGGAGACAATAAGGGACAAAGGATTTTTCATTTGCGGCAATCCTATTGACAAAAATTCCCCTGTCTCTTTTTCCAAAACGTGCTATAATACATGTGGAAAATTTGTGTAGAAAGCAGGTAGTATTGTGGATAAGTTAGATATAAAATTGTGGACACTTGCGTCCAAAGGCCAGATCGTTCCTGACCGTTCATTACTGAAGACACCGGAACAGATTGAAATGATCAAAAAAAGTGCAGAACTGAACACCGCAGTTCTCGACCATGTAGCAGCTCATATTCATGCAGGAATGAGCACTGCCGAAATTGACAAACTTGTATATGATTTCACAACAGAGCACGGAGGAATCCCGGCGCCTCTGAATTATGAGGGATTCCCGAAGAGCGTATGTACTTCCATCAACAACGTCATCTGCCACGGTATCCCAAGTGAAAATGAGATTCTAATCGATGGAGATATCATCAACGTAGATGTGTCTACGATTTTAAACGGATATTTCTCTGATGCATCCCGTATGTTCACGATCGGTGACGTATCACCGGAAGCCGAACGTATTGTCCGTGTTACAAAAGAATGCGTAGAGCTTGGACTTAAAGCAGAAAACCTTGGGGACATCTTGGAGACATTGCTTACGCGATCAATTCACATGCACAAGAAAATGGATATTCTGTCGTAGAGGAGATCGGCGGCCATGGAATCGGTCTGGAATTCCACGAAGAGCCATTCGTAAGTTATGTTACTCCGAAGGGCAGTGAGATGGTTCTGGTTCCTGGTATGATGTTCACGATCGAGCCGATGATCAATCAGGGTTCTCCGGAATTCTATGTAGATGAAGACAACGGATGGACCGTTTATACGGATGACGACGGTCTTTCTGCTCAGATTGAATATATGGTTCTTATTAAAGAAGATGGTGTAGAAGTTCTTACAAAATAATATAATTTTGCATTATCGAAACCAGATCTTACATTATTATGTTTGTATAAAAACGTAAAAAAGATTACCGGAAAACGCACTACATTTTCCGGTAATCTTTTTATTTTCTTTATTTCACTATTAGTCTGTTTGTATCTTCTTTACAAAATTCACTATTAGCCGGTCCATACCCATTCTACAAAATATACAGCCAGTCATGATCCTCTTCATTTCTCATTCCCAGTACAAGTGCCGAATGTGGTCCCATGTTCGCAACCACTTCTCCGTCTTCTACCAGATACTCTTCGTACTCTGTTGTATATCCTTCTTTGTAAGAATATAGCAGACGTTTCATGCGGCATTTTATCGGAATCTCTGCTTCCCATACAGGAACTTTTACTTCTGCACGTTCGCTGCGGTTATTGATCACAACAATGATCCGGTCATGCCCTTTAAATCTCGCATAAGACAGGATATTTTCCTCTCCGCCAAGAATCTTCAACGAACCGGTCTTAAGTGCCGGATGCTCTTTGTGGATGCGGATCGCTTCTTTGTGGAATGCGATCAGTTCCTGATCTTCATGTCCCCACGGATAGGTTCTTCTGTTATCCGGATCTGTAAATCCACAGACACCAGCCTCATCACCATAATATACCGTCGGAGCTCCGACCCAGGTCATCTGCATAACAACCGCTTCACGCATAACCGCTTTATTCACATACTCGTTCGCAGCTTCCGGTCCCAGATGTTCCACACGGCCAACCATGTGATTCGTTCTCGTTAAGAATCTGGAATGATCATGGTTGGAAAGCTCATTCATCGCCACCTGAAGTGACGGAGTCAGCATGTTCGACATGTGATGTGCCATCGAACCGATAAAGTTATCGATGTTGCCAAGGAGCTCTTCTCTCGCCTCATCACTGTGTTTTTCCATTCCGGTCAGGAACCATGTCACAGGCTCCATGAACGCATCATAGTTCATGACAGAATCCCACTCATCTCCCTTAAGCCAGTCACTCGGATCGCCGTAATGTTCGGCAAGGATCAGTGCATTCGGATTTGCATCTTTCACGGCTCTTCGGAATTTCTGCCAGAACTCGTGATTGTATTCATTGCTGCGTCCCAGGTCTGCTGCCACATCCAGACGCCATCCATCTACATTATACGGCGGCGATACCCATTTCCGTCCGATATATAAGATATAATTTTCCAGTTTTACAGAATCTTCGTAATTCAGTTTCGGCAGAGTATCATGTCCCCACCAGCCATCGTAATTGCCATTATACGGCCAGTTCTCCGGTCCTTCTTTGAAGAAACGGAAGTAGCTTCTGTACGGACTGTCTGCCGATACATAAGCACCCGGTTCATAATCCTCTTCACCTTCGTAAATTCTCTCACGGTCCATCCATTTATTGAATGAACCACAGTGGTTGAACACGCCGTCCAGAATCACTTTCATTCCACGGCGATGTAATTCCTCCACCAGTTTAATGAACAACTCATTACTTGCTTCCAGGTTCTTAAGACCTGTCGTGCGTTTTTTATACTTCGTTGCCTGACTGTTGTCCGTCACACCATTCGGAAGCACCTCGCCTCCGTCATCTACGATCTTTCCATAATGCGGATCGATATAATCATAATCCTGGATATCGTATTTGTGGTTGGACGGTGACACAAATAACGGATTAAAATATACGACTTCTACGCCCAGATCCTGCAGATAATCAAGCTTATCCATGACTCCCTGCAAGTCTCCTCCGTAGAACTCTCTTACACCCATGCTCGCCGGATATTTGTCCCAGTTCGTTACTCTCTGCGAATAATCCCCAATGTAGTAATACTCATTCGTCTCTACATCATTTGACTTATCTCCGTTATAAAAGCGGTCTGTAAATATCTGATACATAACCGCTCCCTTTGCCCAGTCCGGTGTGGAAAATCCGGGTACTACAACAAAATTATAGTACTCCAGGATCTCGCGAGAGATTCCACATCGTCCATAATAATATTTTTCTGTCCCAGACTGCACTTCGAAACAATATCTGAACGGCTCTTCCCCCAGACGTGTCTCGAACGTATAATAATCAAACTCTCCCTGTGTGCATTCTTTTTCCATTACATATGTGTCAGCCGATGTCACAAGCCCTACTCTGTCTACATCATCCTTCGCCGTACGGAACCGGAATGTCACCAGTTCGCTTTCTTTCGGTTCAGGAGGATACACATATCCTTCTGTTCCATCACAAAATAAAGCCGTCTTATTCATATAACTAACACCTCTCTCATTTTTTGCTCTCGGAAAGGAGCACGCTTTCTTCTAGTCTTCTGATACATCTTCCGGGAACAGCGCTTCAAATTCTTCCCGGGAAATCTTTTCTTTTTCCAACAGAAGATCTGCGCATGCATGCAGAACATCATCATATTTTCTAATGATATGTCTTGCTCTGTCATAACATTCATCAATAATTCTCTTTACTTCCTGGTCGATCACAGTCGCCACGCCCTCTCCGTAGCCTCTTGCTGTGTGCGCCAGATCACGTCCGATGAACACCTCATTGTTGTCATCATCATAGTTAATAAGTCCGACTGCCTCTGACATACCGAACTTCGTAACCATGGATTTGGCCAGGCCCGTTGCCTGCTTGATATCCTGAGATGCACCGGTTGTAATATCATCAAATACTTCTTCTTCGGCTACACGTCCGCCAAGTGCTACCGTAATATCCTGAAGCATCTTTCCTTTTGTATTAAACATCTCATCCTTTTCCGGAAGCGGCATCGTATATCCGCCCGCACTTCCCGTCGGGATGATTGAAACACTGTATACAGGTCCCACATCTGGAAGCACATGGAACAAGATCGCATGCCCTGCTTCGTGGAATGCTGTGATTCTCTTCTCTTTTTCGGAAATAACGCGGCTCTTCTTCTCCGCACCGATTCCAACTTTGACAAATGCTTTTTTTATGTCTTCCTGCTTTAAGAATACTCTGTTATCCTTTGCAGCCAGAATTGCTGCTTCGTTCAAGAGATTTTCAAGATCAGCTCCGGTAAATCCTGCCGTTGTCTGCGCGATCTGCTGCAGATCGATCTCTTCGCTTAACGGTTTCCCCCTTCGCATGTACCTTGAGGATCTCTTCACGGCCCTTAATATCCGGTCTTCCGACCATAACCTTACGGTCGAAACGACCCGGACGTAAGATTGCAGGATCCAGAATATCCACACGGTTGGTGGCCGCCATCACGATAATGCCCTCATTGACGCCGAAACCGTCCATTTCTACCAGTAACTGGTTCAGTGTCTGCTCACGCTCATCGTGTCCGCCGCCCATTCCGGTTCCACGGCGTCTTGCAACTGCATCGATCTCATCGATGAAAATGATACACGGTGCATTCTTCTTCGCTTCCTCGAACAAGTCTCTGACACGGGAAGCTCCGACACCAACGAACATTTCCACAAAGTCTGAACCGGAGATCGTAAAGAACGGAACTCCTGCTTCTCCAGCAACTGCTTTGGCAAGCAGCGTCTTACCGGTTCCCGGAGGGCCTACTAACAGTACACCTTTCGGGATTCTTGCTCCCACCTGGATATATTTCTTCGGAGACTTCAGGAAATCAACGATCTCCTCCAGTTCCTCTTTTTTCTTCTTCCAGACCTGCCACCTGGGCAAATGTCACTTTCTTGTCACGGTCTGTGCTCAGTTTTGCACGGCTCTTTCCGAAATTCATTGCTTTCGAATTGGCCCCGCCGCCCTGACGGTTCATCAGACCAAAGATCAGGAACACTCCGACCAGTGTAAGGATAACCGGCAGAAATGTAGTTGCTGCCCAGCTGTCCTGTGGAATATCCGGCATGGTATAATCCACATTCTGCTCTTTCAGGTAATCCTGGATCTCATTTACATCGGAGACATACAGATATCTGACATTATCGGAACTGTCATCTCCCTTCAGCGTAATCTCCACGCGCCCCGTCGGAACGCTCTTGTTCTGATTCACTTCTACAGACTCGATCTTGTCGTTCTGAACCAGCTGTTGGAATTTCTTCCAGGAAATTTCTTTCTCTCGTTGATCGAACTGATTGGTAAACCACAGTGCTGCGAACAAAAAAATACGACAAACACGAGGAATACAACACCATTCAGCCCTCTCGCTTTCTTATTATTCAATTTTCAGGCTCCTTTCTTATGCCGCGCCTTATTCCACGCCCTCTACCACTCCGATGAATGGAAGATTTCTGTATCTCTGGGCGTAATCCAGTCCATATCCCACAACGAATTCGTCCGGGATATTGAATCCGACATAATCTACTTTTACATCTTTTACTCTTCTTTCCGGTTTATCCAGAAGCGTACAGAGCTTCATGCTCTTTGGATTTCTCTTAGATAAGATGTCCATCAGATAATATAATGTTCTTCCGGAGTCAATAATATCCTCCACGATCAGTACATTTTTTCCTTCCAGTGTCTCATCTAAGTCTTTTGCGATCTTAACAACACCGCTTGACTTCGTTCCGTCACCGTAGCTGCTGACACTCATAAAGTCCATTGATACCGGAACGGTGATTCTCTTCGCCAGTTCGCACATGAAGAATACGCCACCCTTCAATACACAGATCAGATGAACCTGCTTTCCCGCATAATCTTTGCTGATCTGTTCGCCAAGCTCTTTGATTCTCTTTGCAACATCCTCTTCAGGAACTAATACTTTTACTTTCTCTGCCATCTTCTTCTCCTCCGTTAAATTCTATTTCCAGAATTCTTCTGGTTTTATCTGTAACCTGATATGCCTGGTTCTGTCTGTATCCGATGATCCACAGGATGTGGCTGCCGTCTGCTGCCAGCCAGATCTTCTCCCTGTCTTCTCTCGGGACTTTCACATTGACAAAATACTTTTTCAGGCTCTGTGTACTGCCGTTTTTGTCAATCGTAATATAGTCTCCAGGCTGCTTATGTCTTATTTTTACAGTGCTCTTAATTATATCATAGTCAAACCATTTCGTGTAGGTTTTTTTTTAGGAAATACACTGGTTTGTGGTGTTCGTTCCAGTATGCGCATCTGTACCGGCGGCTTAGAATTTTCTCCGGATTTTTCTTTATCCTTCACTTTATGAAGCCAGATTCCTTCGTAACACCTTTCCCCGGTCATCTCATAAGGCAGCATAATCTTCCGTCCGGTCTGATGTTCCATCAGTTCTTCCACCAGTTTTACGTGGATCTGTTCAATATCTTTTTTGCGTCCTGCCGTTTCGCACAACAGTTCATGGATCAGAAACGTCCGGACAGTCTCATTTACACTTCGGAAACCCTCTTCCAGGATCACTACTCCATCTGCTTTATCTTGTTTGGGTTTTACGCAGTATTTTCTGCATTTTTCCACTTCCTCTTCCATAAATGCCCACACTGTCCGCATTTGCTCCATCGTATCCGCCATATGTGAAACAGCTCTTGGATTAATCTCTCGTTCCAGGTATGGGATCACATGATTTCTAAGACGATTCCTTGTATAATGGTCTTCCAGATTCGTCTCATCGGTACAATAGTCTATATTATTTTCTTTTAAATATTCTTCGATTTCCTGTCTTCTTACCCCCAGAAGCGGCCGGATATACTTTCCGTCAACCGGACTGATCCCGCCGATCCCTTTAAGACCACATCCACGGCTTAAATTCCACAGAAGTGTCTCCGCATTGTCATTCTGATGATGCGCCAGCGCAATCCTCGTTCCGTTTTTCCGGTGACAGACTTCTTCGAATATATGTCTTCTGACATTCCTTCCTGCCTCTTCGAGCGTCAGCTTCTGTTCTTTCGCATATCTTCCGACATCTTCATGAAAAGTCAGAAGTTCAACATCCAGCTTCTCACAAAGGGCTCTGACGTAATTCTCATCTGCATCCGCACTTTCTCCGCGAAGTCCGTGATGAATATGCACTACCGTCAACCCAAACCGCATTTCCTTTTTGAAGTTTTACAAGCATGAAAAGAAGGCATACGGAGTCTGCACCTCCCGATACGCCTGCAATTACATGATCTTTTTTCCTGTAAAGCATATGGTATTTTTTTCACATATGCCCTCACCCGTTCATACATTCCGGTCTTCCTTTTTATCTGATTTGTTTTCATATTTTTTCGAAATATATAACTCTTTTATTTGTTTCGATATCATGATAAATATATATAATTTCTTATAGAAAGTCAACTTATCGGAAAGTCAGCTCACGCCCCACAGGCCGATCACAAGGATCGTCATATCATCCAGTGGCATTTCTCCCGAATATTTCAACACCTCACTTAGAATGCTTCTTGCAAACTCTGTCGGATTTACAATATTCGTGTTTTGAATAATATCTATCATCTGTTCTTCCTGTTCTTTTGCCGGAAGTGCATCCAGAACTCCGTCCGTCACCATGACCACATAATCCCCGGATTCCAGATCACACACTTCCCGGTCAATCTCAATATTCTGTATAACCCCGATCGGAAGTGTTGTTGATACAATTTTTTCAACTTTATCCTTCTTTTTTTTGATAAATGTTGCGGCCGCGCCCGCCTTTACAAATTCACAGCTTCCACGATACAGATCAAACAGACATACATCCAGTGTGCAGAATTTCACTTCTTCCCTTCCGATCACCAGCGCCGTATTCATCATCTGCACCGCCGTCTCTACCGGGAATCCTGCCTCTAACAGTTCTTCTAACATTTCTACCACCATCGTACTGTCCCGGAATGCTTCTTCTCCCGATCCCATTCCATCAGAAGCGCGATTCCTTTGCGGCCTCCCGGCAGATCTTTCATAAGAAAAGTATCCCCCGATATCTGCTCCAGTCCTTTTCCGATCCGGGCAATCCCCTGAAGCGTCTGGAATTTCGCACCTTCCACACATGCAATGGTGCCATATTCCCCCTCCTATCACAAGTCGTTCTCCCTGTCTTGGGATCATGGTTCTTCCTATACATTTTCCCACCAGAAATGCGATATCTTTTGCAAGGATTACCCGTCCCTTAACCGCTTTTACCGTCAGATGTACCTCATATTTTCCCTGCTGGGTCATATAAAATACAATCGATAACATCTTTACATTCTCTTTTTTTAAGGCTGTTTTTATACGTTTTTCCAGATATTCATCCTGAAAGATCCCCGCATCCAGTTCTCTGGTTGTATACTGTATCATCTTTGCAAAGCTTGTAAGCTGTGTGGCATATCCTTCTCTTGTCTGCAGCATCCTGTGATTCCACATCAATATCTGTTTGGCATTTTCAAACACTTCCAGACTTTCCCTTAGGAAACGCGGCGCAAGCATGCATTGCCTTTTCAGTCTTTTTTTCAATTCCATATTCAGTTCTGCACCATACTCTTCTGCTGCACACATGATTTCATACATCATCTGATATGTTTTCTCCCGCCTCTCGCCGAGACACACTTCTTTTCGCTCACAACCGGCACAGACATTCCCCGTTACTTTGTCAAACATTTCATCAATTTCTTCTTTGGACAATGTTCCTTTATAATGTTCCATATTTAAAAATGTTTTTGATAGATGCTGCAGAGACTCCGCAAATTTGTCCATCTGCACCACATATGGATTCACAAATATTTCCTGTTCTTTTATCCGTGCCACTTTATTGCTCCCCTTTCGACCTTTTCTTTTTTATTTCCCCGATAAACAGAAAAAAGCTTCAGGAATCTCTTCCTGAAGCTTATCATTTGTTCCGAGTACTCTTATTTTGCTTTGAAAATTATCTCATTATTATGTACCAGACCCAGCTTTTCTTTCGCCACGTCTTCTACGTATTTGTCTGTTCCGACATATTTATCTAATTCTTTGATCTCTTTTGACCGGTCTTTTTCTGCCTGGATCTGCTCTTTCAGTTCTGTCTCCTGCGCCTGATATTCTCTGTTCTTCGCCTTTAACGTCATACTGTTCGCAGACACCATAACTGTCAGCAAAAGAACAACAGCACTAATCGCCAGCACACTTCTCTTATGATCCTGAGAACACCTGCGCTGCCGTCTTCTGCGGTTTCTCTGTTTTACATCTTTCATCTTATTTTACTCACCCTTGTTTGACATCTCTGTCATTCCACTCACCTGTTAATTGCCTTTATTCTATCTTTTTTTCCTGGCCTTTTTCAAGTGTTTCAGCCAAAAACCCGCTTCCCGGACATACAATTTTTCGATACCACTTCCTGACAGCCACTAGAAAAACCGACATAGCTGATGCTCCAAGCCCAATACCTAGTACAAAATACCACCTTACACTACCACTACTTGTGTAGTAAATCTGCACAAACAAAAAAATTGCGGTTCCGACCCAGTATGCCAGATCTTCCAGCTCAACGATCCAGTGCGTATGATGTATCATATTTCGCAGACAGCTTATGCAGCGGTATACAAGACGTACAATTGCTCCGGACAATATTGCAGAAAGAAATATAAATAATTCTTTTGTTATTCCCATCTCATATTTCCATCCCGTTTCATAAATTTCACCGGATTTCTCTCCGCTTTTTCAGCGAAACAATTTCCCAAACAGACTTTCCGCCTGTTTTCCGGGAGACTGTATATCCGAATAAGAGATACTTTCAATGTTGCCGGACAGATCAATCTCTCCCTTTTCCAGATTCACCCGGTTTACATGCAGATCCGTGCCCTTTTACCATGAGCATTCCCTGCTCCGTCTCCAACAATATCTCATTCAGATTAAAAGACAGGACATCCAACACTCCGGTCACCAGTCCGGTTTTCCGGTTATTTAATACCAGTTTATGGCTTTTTGTACTGCTGTGGTCTCCAAACCTATCACAACCTTTCTTTTACTAATCATATGAACGGAAATCACAAATTATGACTTTTCATATGATCACTTAAGAAAGGTTGTGCTGATCTGCTGATTTTTCGCAGGCTCTTTATTTATTTTATAAATATTTGAACAGGTCTCCTGCCTCTTCTTTTTTGTCGTATCCTTGATATCAAGTACTTCTACTTTTACGGTTCTTGTTCCAAACTGGATTTCTATGATATCTCCCGGTTTTACCTTTACCGATGCCTTGGCCGGCTTGTCATTCACCAGTACACGACCCGCATCGCAGGCTTCGTTCGCTACGGTACGGCGTTTGATCAGTCGGGAAACTTTTAAAAATTTATCTAATCTCATATCTTTATTCTCCTACATACTTTGGTATCTACAGTGCCTGTAGGTTGCAGCTTCTTTCGAACGCATAACGATTGAAAAAACCGGAGGGCATCAAGATACTCTCCGGCATAAAATACATTTATAAATATTACAATTCAGACTACTCGTTGATAGCATCCTTTAATGCTTTACCAGCTTTGAATTTTGGTGCTTTACATGCAAAGCAATCTTCATAGTCTCGCCTGTCTGAGGATTTCTTCCTTCTCTTTCAGCTCTCATGCTTACTTCGAAAGTACCAAATCCAACAACCTGTACTTTATGTTCTTTCTTTAATTCTTCTGTAACAACATCGATAAAAATGCTTTTAAAGCTTTTTCAGAGTCTTTCTTTGATAATTCTGCCTGGTCAGCAATTGCTGCGATCAGTTCTGTCTTATTCATGGATTGTTCCTCCTCTTATTTACATTTAGAATTCACGATTTCAATTCTTTTTATACAAAGTCAACGTCCATACCCGTCATATGGCATGCCTTTATGTACTGTTATACCTGTTTTCACTGTGAATGTCAAGGTAAATCCCCCGTTTCCCCTGTATTTTCAAGCTTTTTCGCTATATTTACCATACCTTTAAAGTTCAAATCCAAATACTTCTTTTAAAAACATTTTTTTTCTCTTCTGTCTGCCTTATCGCAGTCTGAAGCTTTTCTATGTTTTTTACCGATATCCATGCTTTATTTGTACAATAATACGAATTGGCCGTTTTCCAGAATTTTTCCGGATAGATCAGACGGATCTTCAGATATTCCATTTCGCCCTCCGTAAGCGGATGTATTGCCGAATAGGCATTCAGCATGCCATCACCCAGGCGGATCTTCCATCCACTTTTTTCCAGAACCTTCCTGAGGAAATAATACAGATCTTCCACCTGAATGTCCCTGCGGAATTTTTCAAAATTGGTTGTGGCGATTCCTTCTTTTGTCATAATGATATTATGATAATTATACTCTCCATGTATCATACCGAACTTCTTCATCTCTTCGGCATACAGTTTCTCATAATCCGACCGCTCCAGTTCTTCCACTGCTGCCTCTGCCCATTGATACATCTGATCAAACTGCTTCAAAAAGGCAAATTCAAACTCACCCTTGGGAACAACTTTTCTTGTAAACTGCCGGACCTTTTTCAATTCACGATTATGCCGTCTGTATTTTTTCATCTGTTTTGGTTCCTTCCGGTATCCCATGTTCCAGTTCATAACGCATAATGATATGTAGTTTTGCCAGATTTCCCGCCGCTTCAAATATTTCCCTTGTCTTCTTAATGTCGCATTCACGTCCGGCAAAACATTTCTTTAATATGTACCGGTCTCCGTTATCCAATGCAGATATATATTCGCCGTTACGGTTCGTGACCACATAATCGATCCTATGATACCCCTGCTCATAAAGCCGTGTATAAAGTTCACATAACGCAGGGATTCTCTTCTCAGATGTTGTAATCTCCTTTAAAAGGAATAATCCCTTATTTGTTTCGCATAAAACAGCACCCCTGACTTTGCGGGTGCTTTGCTTACTTCTATATCATATTGTTCCAGTATTTTTTGTTCAAATTCCTGCATTTATATTCCCCGCGCTTTACACTTGATATTCTTTTTAAATGTATGTGGGAAATATAAAAAATATTCACTGCTGTTATACTTCTTTATCCGTGGAAATATAATTCAACAGTGTCTCTCTCGTATTCATTTCCGGATTCTCGATCACAAGGTTCAATAATTCGTTTAACTTTTCCCCAATCTCTTTTCCCGGCTTCATTCCTACCCGGATCAGATCTCTGCCGGTCACAGCTAATTCTTTTAACGATACACACTGCCCTTTTTTTCTATAATCTCTGCATATGTCTGTTCTACTTCATCCAGATTTTTTAATTTTTCTGCCCTCCGGTACTCACTTTGCGCCAGAACATCTGCCCTTCTGACTTCCATATAATATGGAAAAATATCTTCGCCGATCTTATTCATTGCTCTTCTGACATTCTTCGGCACGGCCGGCATGCGGTAATCATGATTCAGCACGAGCCTTGTAACTTTATGCAGTGTATCATTATCGAATTTTAATCTCCGGAGTACTTCTTTCGCAATGCGCTCACTTCCCAATGCATGCATTTTAAAATGCGCAACGCCGTCTTCATCCATAGTTTTGTATTCCGGTTTGCCTGTATCATGCAGTAACATTGTTAATCTTAAGATCTTATCATTGCGGACATTCATCATCGCATGAATGGTATGTTCCCCCCGACTGTGTACATATGATGCAGTGTTTCCTGCTTTGTCTCCATCATACGGTCAAATTCCGGCAAAAATACCTTCGTAATCCCAAGTTCATAAGCAGTTCTTATAAGCTCCGGCCGGTCAGATGTCAGCATCTTCACCAGTTCTACCTGTATCCTCTCCGCACTGATATTTTCCAGTGTCGGCGCAAGAAGCTTCATTCCTTCTTTCGTCTCCTCATCAATCTCAAATCCAAGCTGTGCCGCAAATCTGACGCCTCTTAAAATCCGGAGCGCATCTTCCGAGAAACGTTCCCTGGCATTTCCCACACAGCGGATCATATGCTTTTCCAGATCCTGCATTCCTCCAAAGATATCTACGATCCCATCCTTGTCATTGTATGCCATAGCATTGATCGTAAAGTCTCGTCTGAGCAGGTCTTCTTTCAGATTTCTTGTAAATGTGACTTCTTTCGGATGTCTGCTGTCTTCGTATTTTCCATCGATTCTGTACGTCGTAACTTCGTATCCTTCATGATTCAAAAGTACGGTTATCGTTCCATGCTCAATTCCCGTATCAAATGTTTTGTCAAATAATGCCTTTGTCTCTTCCGGCATTGCTGATGTTGTAATATCCCAGTCGCCCGGCTCTCTGCCAAGGATGGAATCTCTGACACATCCTCCGACTGCGTATGCTTCAAATCCATGCAACTGTAAGGTATGAATGATAAACTGTACATCATCCGGTAATTTTATATTAAAGTTATTCACAAATATTTCCTCCGTTTATCCACGTTATCAACATTCTATATCATACCATATTTTTGCCGGTGGCTGTTGATAAAAAATAGACGGTAGATTCCTAAAATCCACCGTCCATTACTTATAATCTCTTTATTCTTAGTATGATTTTCCCCAGTAAGCCATGTGTTTCGCAGGTTTTCCGCAATAGATACATTTATCGGAAATAAACTCTTCATCTTCGATCAGACATCTTGTTGCAGCTCCGCCTGTCTGATATTTTACTTCGCCCTCACATTCCGGATCTCCACACCAGCATGCTTTTACAAATCCACGGTTGGCTTTGAACTTCTCAACCATTTCATCCATTGTAGTAGCTGTATCAATGTGGCTGTTCAGGAATTCTTCTGCTCTGTTGTACATATCCTGCTGCTCCTGCTCTAAGATCTCGCGCAGTTTTACTGCGATCTCATCGAGAGATACAACAATCTTTTCACGGTTATCACGACGTACAACAACAACCTGGTTCTTCTCGATATCCTTTGGTCCGATTTCGATACTTGTTGGGATACCAAGGATCTCCTGCTCAGAGAATTTCCATCCTGTACTCTTATCAGAGTCATCGATCTTCACTCTGTATCCTGCTTTTTTCAGTTCGTCAAGCAGTGCATAAGATCTGTCAAGTACGCCTTCTTTGTGCTGGGCGATTGGGATGATTCTACATTCAACCGGTGCTACGTGTGGTGGCAGTACCAGTCCGTCATCGTCACCGTGAACCATGATCAGGGCTCCGATACTTCTTGTTGACCATCCCCATGATGTCTCATACGCACTGTGCAGTTCGTTGTTCTTATCTACATATTTGATTCCGAATGCATCCGGGAATCCGTTTCCGAAGAAATGGCTTGTTGCAGACTGAAGTGCTTTTCCGTCATGCATCAGTGCTTCGATCGTGTATGTGTCTTCTGCTCCGGCGAATTTCTCGTGTTCTGCCTTTCTTCCTGCTACGAATGGGACAGCCATTGTCTCTTTATAGAAGTCTTTGTAAATCTGCCACATCTGGATTGTTCTTTCTTCTGCTTCTTCATATGTTGCATGAAGTGTGTGGCCTTCCTGCCATAAGAATTCTCTTGAACGAAGGAATGGTCTTGTTGTCTTCTCCCAACGGAGAACGGAGTTCCACTGGTTCCATACCTTTGGAAGATCTCTGTATGATTTTACTGTTTTAGCCCAGAGGTCACAGAACAGTGTCTCTGATGTAGGGCGTACACATAATCTTTCCTGCAGTCTTTCCATTCCACCGTGTGTTACCCATGCAACTTCCGGTGCGAATCCTTCTACGTGATCAGCTTCTTTTTCCAGAAGTGACTCCGGAATCAGTACTGGCAGGTATACATTCTCAACTCCTGTTTCTTTGAAACGTCTGTCCAGATCTGCCTGGATCAGTTCCCAGATCGCATAACCGTTCGGTAAGTAGTTCATGCATCCTTTTACGCTTGAATAATCACAAAGATTTGCTTCACGTACAACGTCTGTGTACCACTGTGCGAAATCTTCGTCACGGGATGTAATGTTTTTTGACTAATTTTTCCTTTGCCATGTTTCTCTTCTCCTTTTCAATTTTGGTGAAATCCTTATTCCACGTTATTTTTTTGCCGGGAGTTCCACAACCTGACAATTGCTTCTGTATGCGAATGTCTCTTTTAAATGCATCGCACAAAAAACGCCGGGCCTTTCGACTCCCCGAAAAAGGGACCGAAAAGCTCGGCGGTACCACCCTAGTTAACTGCGACCCTTTCGCAGCTCTCTTCATTGGCCGTTAACGCCGGCTGACACGCTGCACTTTCATGCAGTGGCTCCAGGACCGGTTCCATGTGATGAACAGCAGATATCTCACACCATATGATATCCTCTCTGCGGCTGGATTCTCATGTACTAATTCCCTTCATCGCCATAAAATTTTTTTGAATTGTCAATTATTTTAATCCATGAAATATGTTTTGTCAAGATATTATCTCTATCTCTGCTTCCGCCAATGTCTGCTTGCAGTTTTTTCCCCTCCATGATTTAATAAGTATATCATTTGTCTTAACAAAGGAGAAGTATATGGCTACTTTAAATATATTATATGAAGACCCACACATCCTCGTCTGTGTCAAACCACATGGCATAGCAACCCAGAGCAAAAGCATCCGTTACCCGGACATGGTCAGCCTGATCAAGAATCATCTGGCGAAAGCTTCCGGCACTTCCGGAAAATCCGGTGCACCAAAATCCATTAGTTCCAGAACCCCAGGCTCTGCTGAACCTTACCTTGCCGTCATCCACAGACTCGACCAGCCCGTTGCCGGAATCCTTGTCTTTGCCAAGACTCCGGCTGCTGCAGAAAGATCTGAATAAGCAGTTACAGAATCATGGATTCGGGAAATATTACCGCGCGCTTGTCACCAATGCGCCTTCCGAGAAAGAAGGGACACTCGAGGATTATATGGTCAAAGATGCACGGACGAACACTTCCCGCATCTGTTCTGCAAAGGAAAACGGAGCGAAGATTGCACGGCTGCATTATGATACGGTTCCTGACCATGGCCGGTTGTTTTCAACTGTTTGGCAGCTCTTCCTCTGTTGATGTCTCTGTCTTCGCAAAGTCAGGAATGTCACGAGACCGAACTTGAGATTCATCTGGACACCGGACGTCATCACCAGATCCGTGTGCAGCTTGCCTCCATTGGATGCCCGATCGTCGGAGATACAAAATATAACCCGGAGCTTACCGGCAATAAAGGATGGCAGACAATCCGATTGTGTGCTTATAAGCTCGATTTCAAACATCCGGTCACACACAAGGCGATGCATTTTCAATTAGAGGTCGATCCGGCATAATTCAGTTATCCTAAAAAGAGGAGCGGGAAATTCCCACTCCTCTTTTTTCGCCGATACATATGCCCTCTATGCTTCTGCTACATCCTCAGTCAGAGCTTCTTCATATTTCTCAAGGATAATATTCTGAATGCGCTCTCTTGTTCCTGAGTTGATTGGATGCGCAATATCTCTATACTCTCCATCCAATGCTTTCTTGCTTGGCATTGCGATAAAGAGTCCTTTTTCTCCTTCAATCACCTTAATATCGTGTACCACAAATTCCTCATCCATGGTAATGGAAACGACAGCTTTCAGCTTGCCCTCCTTTGCTACTTTACGTACTCGTACATCTGTAATCTGCATGTTGTTCTAGCCCCTTTCTTCTAGCCTTTGCACTGCTTTTTCTTAAAGTGCATACCTCTCATTTTTTTCTACGACTACCTTCACACCATTTTCACCAACATAGCGTGTGTTTGCCCGGATCGTATCCCTGCTTTCTACAATACAGTTCTCAATATATGCATTGTCTCCGAGATAGACATCATTCAGAATAATGGAATTCTTAATGACACAGTTGTTCCCCACGAATGTCTTCTTGAAAAGAATCGAATTCTCAACTGTACCATTAATGATACTTCCACTCGCCACAAGGCTGTTCTTAACCATAGATCCCGGGTTGTATTTTGCCGGCGGCAAGTCGCTGACCTTGGAATAAATGCCCGGCTGTGTCCGGAAGAAATACTCACGTACTTCCGGTTTCAGGAAATCCATATTCGTCTGATAATATGCATCCACTGTTGAAATGTTGCTCCAGTAATCTTTTATTTTATAACCGTAGATTTTCTTCAGATTCTTATATCTGATAAGAATATCGGTCACAAAATCATGTCTGTCATCTTCTGCGCAATGTTCGATCAGATCGATCAGCTGGCGTCTTCTGATTACATAGATACCTGTCGATACAATCTGCGACTGTGCCACCATCGGCTTTTCCTCGAACTCTTCAATACGCATCGAATCATTCATCTTGATCGTTCCGAAACGGCTTGCATCTTCGTCCGGACCAAGTTCTTTGCATACCACTGTAATATCCGCTTTCTTTGCAATGTGATATTCCAGTACTTTGTTATAATCCATCTTATATACAGCATCACCGGATGTAATGATTACATAAGGTTCGTGACATCTCTTTAAGAAATCCAGATTCTGATAAATTGCGTCTGCTGTTCCGCGGTACCAGTATCCGTTCTCCGCGGTGATCGTCGGGGTAAATACATATAATCCCCCTGTTTTCTTCCGAAATCCCACCATTTTGAAGAATTCAGATGTTCATTCAACGAACGGGCATTGTACTGTGTCAGAACTGCCACCTTCTGAATATGAGAGTTTGACATATTACTGAGTGCAAAGTCAATCGCTCTGTAACTTCCGGCGATCGGCATTGCTGCCACCGCTCTTTTATGTGTTAATTCACGCATCTTATTACTGTTTCCACCTGCTAATATAATTCCAACAGCTCTCATACACGTTCACCTGCCTTTATCAATGTCTCTCCACTTTCCAGTACTCCATTCGGGTAATCTTCTTTGGATGTTACTCCACTGATAGCAGTGTTCTTTCCAATCTGCACTCCATCCGGTATTACAGATTTTTCACCCACGGCAACCAGGCCAAATGAATAAATTGCCGGTTTTAATTTGTTCGGTATATCACTTCCGATGCCAAATGTAGTATTATCCCCAACCAGGCAATTTTCTGCAATGATTGCCTTGTCCATGACACAATTCTTACCAACCCTGGTATCTTTCATGATAATAGAATCCCTGATCACGGATCCTTCTCCTATAACAACTCCGGATCCGATAATACTGTTATGTACTTCACCATATACTTCCGCACCGTTACAGATAATACTTCTCTCAATCACTGACTGTGCCGAAATATACTGTGGCGGCAGAATCTCACTGTTGGTATATATCTTCCAGAATTCTTCATATAAATTGAACTCCGGTATAATATCGATCAGTTCCATATTGGCTTCCCAGTAAGATCCCAGTGTTCCGACATCTTTCCAGTAACCGTTATATTCATATGCGAACAATCTCTCGCCTTTATTGTGACAATATGGAATGATATGCTTTCCGAAGTCACAACCAGGCTCGTCCTTCAATGTCTCCAACGCTTCCTTCAGGACTTTCCATGAGAATATATAAATTCCCATAGATGCCAGATTACTCTTTGGTTCCGCAGGTTTTTCCTGGAATTCCTGAATCCTTCCATCTTCATCTGCGATAACAATACCGAAACGGCTTGCCTCTTCCATCGGCACCGGCATTGCCGCAATCGTCACGTCTGCGTTATTCGCCTTATGATAATCCAGCATTACTTCATAGTCCATTTTATAAATGTGATCCCCTGATAAGATCAGTACATAATCCGGATCAAACTGCTCCATATAATCCAGATTCTGATAAATTGCGTTCGCAGTTCCGGAATACCATTCACTGCTTCCGCTTCTCTCATATGGTGGAAGAACCGTTACTCCTCCGTAATTCCTGTCAAGATCCCAGGGAATACCGATTCCTATATGCGCATTCAATCTCAATGGCTGATACTGGGTCAATACACCCACCGTATCAATTCCTGAATTAATGCAGTTGCTGAGTGGAAAGTCAATAATGCGATATTTACCTCCAAATGCAACGGCAGGTTTTGCAACTTTTGCTGTGAGGACTCCAAGTCTGCTGCCCTGTCCTCCTGCCAGCAAAGCATTGCTATCATTTCCTTCTTTCTCATGTCATCACCCCTTCTCAGTAGTCTTGCTTTTTCTATTATATCATACTTCTTCTTACGTAGCTAACAATTTTTACAGTTTTTTTTCGATTTTCGCAAACTTTTTGTTGAATTATTACAAAAACTTACGACTTGGATTTTTTTTGATATATGTTTATAATAATATGAAGAACATGTAGTTTTTATGATGATCTTTTTACCTATATTATTAAAAAAGGATGGTATATTATGTATAAAATTAATTTTGAAAAACCTGTACACGTACACTTTATCGGAATCGGCGGTATCAGCATGAGTGGTCTTGCCGAGATACTTTTAAAAGAAGGTTTCACTATTTCCGGATCTGATAATAAAGAATCCGCCCTCACAGATCATCTGGAAAAGCTGGGGGCCAAAGTATTCTACGGACAGAAAGCTTCTAATATTATTTCCGGCATCGATGTTGTTGTATATACTGCCGCAATTCATCCTGATAACGAAGAATTCGCAGAAGCTGTAAAACAGAATCTTCCTATGCTGACCCGTGCAGAACTGCTCGGACAGTTAATGACCAACTATGATGTACCGATCGCAATTTCCGGTACCCACGGCAAGACAACGACAACTTCTATGCTGTCACACATTTTACTTGCCGGAGAACTGGATCCTACCATCTCTGTCGGCGGCATCTTAAAGGCTATCGGCGGTAACATCCGTGTAGGTAATTCTGAATATTTTGTCACAGAAGCCTGTGAATATACGAACAGTTTCCTGCATTTCTTCCCGAAGATCGGCGTAATCCTGAATATTGACGAAGATCATCTGGATTTCTTCAAAGACCTGGCTGATATCCGTAATTCTTTCCACCGCTTTGCGAAATTACTTCCAAAGGATGGAACACTTGTTATCAACGACAACATTCCTGATCTTGAAGAGATCACTGCTGACCTTGACTGCCGCGTGATCCGTTACGGTAATGACAGCTCTCTTGACTACAGTGCAACCAATATCCTTCATGATAAGAAGGGAGAGGCCTCTTTCGATCTGGTAAAATCCGGTGAATTTATCGACCGTATCTCATTATCGGTGAATGGAGATCATAATGTATCCAATGCATTATCAGCCATTGCCGTTGCAGACCTTCTCGGAGTTCCATTTACCAAGATCAAAGAAGGACTGAAATCGTTCCACGGCACAGACCGTCGTTTCGAATATAAAGGTGAAGTTAATGGAGTTACTGTCATTGATGATTATGCTCATCACCCAACAGAGATCAATGCAACTTTAACAGCGGCCAAGGAATATCCGCACAAAGAAATATGGTGCATCTTCCAGCCACATACTTATACACGTACCAAAGCATTATTCCCTGAATTTGTAGATGCCCTGACACATGCCGATCATGTGATCCTCGCAGACATCTACGCTGCCCGTGAGACAGATACTCTGGGCATGTCTTCTGAGATGATCGCAGAAGAATTAAAGAAAAAAGGATGCGATGCTTACTATTTCCCAAGCTTTGAAGAGATTGAAAACTTCTGTCTGGACAAGTGCCAGAACGGAGATGTGTTGATAACTATGGGAGCCGGAAACGTTGTAAACATTGGGGAAAACCTGCTTAAACACTAGTTATCCACATTATCCACACAATTTTATCCACAAAAAGTCGGATTTTGACTCAAAAATTTCTTTTTTCCCCGTCTTCCCGGTGCTATAATGTGTCTACGATGAAACGAAAGATACAAAAAGTTCTGGGGAGGACGGGGAATTATTATGAAGGAATTAAAACTTACGAAGTATGTACAGACGAACGCGACTGTACTGGACAATGAATTTATCGACCAGTATATGGTCAGAGCCAATGGAGAATATGTCAAAGTATATCTCCTGCTTCTCCGTCATATGAATCAGTCCTCCGTATGTCTTTCTGTTTCCGAGCTGGCTGATCTGCTCGAGTGCACAGAGAAGGATGTACTCCGCGCATTAAGATACTGGAAGAGTGAAGGACTCCTTGATTATCTGGATGACACTCCGGATGATCCGACTCCGCAAAGTACGGTCCGTTCATCCGTACCAACTTCCGAATTACACGATGTACAGTCCGGCTATATGACTGCGTCCGTTCCATCTATGACAAATCAGATGGATTACCCTGTTGATTCTGTCGAAGCCCCTGTTTCTGCGGTTCCGGCATCTACAACAAATATACAGCAGTACCGTAGCCGTAAGGAACGTGCAGAATTCAAAGAATTACTCTTTGTTGCCGAACAGTATCTCGGCAAGACACTTTCCGCTACTGATATTGACCAGATTACTTATTTTTATGACACACTGAATATGTCAGCTGAACTTATTGAGTATCTGATCGAATATTGTGTCGAAAATGGTCACAAGAGTATGCATTATATTAATAAGGTGGCCTTATCATGGCATGAAGAAAACATAACAACTGTGAATCTTGCCAAGACAAGTTCATTTCTTTATAATAAGAACTGTTATTGCGTCCTGAATGAATATGGGATTAAGGGTCGCGGTCCTGCCGCTTCTGAGATTGCCTATATCCGCAAATGGTCAGAAGAATATGGTTTTGCTTTGGAAGTAATCCTTGAAGCATGTGACCGTACGATGAATGCCATTCATCAGCCAAGTTTTGACTATACCGATTCCATTCTGAAGCGCTGGAAGGACAAGAATGTCCGTCAGTTAAAAGATATCGATGCGGTAGATGCTGATTATCGCAAAGAGAAGGAACGTGCGAAAGAGCTCGCAAAGGAACGCAAAAGACAGCAACAGGCACAGAAGCCTGCAATTAACCAGAACAATAAGTTCAACAATTTCGACGGACGTTCTTATGACATGAATGATCTGGAACGTCGTCTGGTTCAGCAATAAAGTATACATATCAGATTCTATTATGCGAATGCAGAGGAGTTTTCCATAACATGGCACTTTCCAATTCTCAGTACGATCATTTAATGCGTACTTATGAACAAAAACAACTGGATAATGAGTTTCAACTCAGAAAACGCTATGAGAAGGCATACGCCCTCATTCCCGAATTAGAGGAAGTGGATCATTCCATCTCCTCTTTAAGTGTTAAAAAGGCAAGACTGCTTCTGGACGGAGATCAGACTGCTCTTTCTTCTTTAAAATCAGAGCTCAAAGAACTCTCCGCCAGAAAGCCGGCTTTATTAAAAGCACATGGTCTTCCTGCCAATTACCTTGAATTACACTATCAGTGTCCGGATTGTAAAGATACCGGTTATATTGGCACACATAAATGTCACTGTTTCAAAAAAGCGATTGTGGATTATTTATATACGCAATCTAATCTCAAAGATATCCTTGACAAAGAGAACTTTTCAACCTGTTCTCTGTCCTATTATTCCAGGAATCATATCGATCCGCTTACCGGACGTTCTTCTCTGGAATCAATGGAAACTGCATTAAATGTCTGTCACAACTTCGTAGATACATTTTCTAAAGAATTTCATAACATACTACTGTATGGAGATACCGGTGTCGGAAAGACTTTTCTTTCTCACTGCATCGCAAAAGAATTAATGGATTCCGCTTATTCCGTTATTTACTTTACAGCAGCCGGACTTTTTGATATCCTTGCAGAGAATACATTTGGTAAAAAGACAGGACAAGGATTCTGATGTATTTGAACACATCTATGACTGTGACTTGCTGATCATTGATGATCTGGGTACAGAACTGCCGAATTCATTTACTGTATCCCAGTTGTTCATTTGTCTGAATGAACGCATATTAAGGCAGAAATCAACCATAATATCTACCAACCTTGCATTGGAGGATATAAAATCAATCTACTCGGAACGGACATTCTCACGAATCAGCAGTAATTATACAATTCTGCGTATTACCGGTGACGATATCCGTATCCAAAAAAAATTATTAAACCTGGGAGGTACTAATGATGTTACGCCGTAACGATCGTAATCTTGAGAATATACCGGTAGGAGCACTTGGACTGATCGCTCTTGACGGTTGTACAGAGATGGGCGCAAAAGTAAATGATTATCTCGTAAAATGGAGAAAGGAAGATGGACATATTCATAAGAACGATGTCGCTTTCATAGGCTATGAGAAAGACACTTACTTAATCGATGCAAAAGTTCCACGTTTTGGTTCAGGTGAAGCAAAAGGTATTATTAATGAATCCGTTCGTGGTAAAGATCTTTATCTTATGGTCGATGTATGTAACTACAGCCTGACATATTCCCTGACAGGAAATATTAACCATATGTCCCCTGACGATCATTATCAGAACTTGAAACGTATTATTGCAGCAGTAGGTGGAAAAGGACGTCGTATTAACGTCATTATGCCATTCTTATATGAAAGCCGTCAGCACAAGAGAAGCAGTCGTGAATCTCTGGACTGCGCACTCGCTCTTCAGGAGCTTGTCCGTATGGGTGTTGACAATATCATCACATTTGATGCTCACGATCCTCGTGTACAGAATGCGATTCCATTAAACGGATTCGAAACAATCCGTCCGACATACCAGTTCGTCAAAGGTCTTCTCCGTACCTTCAAAGACCTTCAGATCGACAGCGATCACATGATGGCAATCAGCCCGGATGAAGGTGCTACAGGACGTGCAATTTATCTTGCCAACGTACTGAACCTTGATATGGGTATGTTCTACAAACGCCGTGACTTCTCACGTGTGGTAGACGGCCGTAACCCGATCGTTGCTCATGAGTTCCTTGGATCTTCCGTAGAAGGAAAAGATGTGATCATTATTGATGACATGATCTCTTCCGGTGAAAGTATGTTAGACGTTGCCCGCCAGTTAAAACAGCGCAAAGCAAAACGTATCTTCTGCGCTGCTACATTCGGTCTGTTCACAAACGGTCTGGAGAAATTCGACCAGGCATATGAAGAAGGTATCTTAGACGCTGTTCTGACTACCAACCTGATCTACCAGACACCTGAACTTCTGGAACGTCCATATTATATTAACTGTGATATGAGCAAATATATTGCCCTCGTGATCGACACTCTTAACCACGATGGTTCTATCAGCAGTATCCTGAATCCTATCGAAAGAATTCAGAATGTTGTCAATAAGTATAAAAATGGTGAAGAGATTTAATAGTAGCTACAGGACCTGCCATGGGCAGCTCCTTACGAATGCACGTGATTAAAAAATGCTGCCGGGAATTTCCCGACAGCATTTTTTAAAGTTCTATCTTGTGATAAACAAGTCCGGCTTCTTTCATCACCTGTTCTTCTCTCGTCTGACAGGTAAATATGATCACTTGTTTCTTATGTTCTTTCAACCATCTGAGTGTCTGAAGCATTCTCTCCTCATCATAATATGCAAATGCATCATCCAGTATCACCGGCATCTCTTCCTCACATAAAAGCTCTCCCACTGCCATACGGAGTGCCAGATAGACCTGTTCTACCGTTCCACGACTTACCTGTTCAATCTCTACTCTCTTTTCATCTGTCATAAGCGATACATGAAGTTTTTCATCTGTCACAAGCTTTTTATATTTTCCACCTGTGATCTCACAGATGAATGATGACGCTTTCTCATTCAGATCTCTTTTTTTAGATATCCCCGCATCTCCTCTGACAACTGTTCCAGATGATCTGCCGCCATCTGGACCGCCTGGCGTTTCATCTCATATTCCTGGAACGCTCATTAACTTCATCCAGTTCCGCGAGCTGTTCTCCCAGGTTGTCATACTGAATTCTCTTCTCTTTTAATTCCGCTGTAATATGCGATTTCTCCCAGCGTAACTTCTCTATCGGAACTTTCTCCTCTTCCTGCGTGATCTCTTCAAGGATAATCTCTGGCTCTGTTTTTACCTGTTTTTTTCCAACTTTCATCCGGTTCCATATATATAAGCCGAACGCAAGGAATAACACAATAGCGATCAGATAATTCCACGGTTTCGAGAACAAGATGACTGCAATCACAATAACCAGTGCAAACACCAGAAGCTCCATTGGATGGATCCTCCATTTTTCCGGACGAATCTCATCCATGACACCTTTTCCATGTTCTTCTTCCCTCTGGCGCTCTTTTTTCTTTTCTTCTTCCTTTTCCAGCCGATACGCAAGTTCTTCTTCTACACGTTCCAGTTCTTCTTCCAGATGATGTACATCACGCCAGACAAAAGATACTTCCTGCTCAAGTTTTTCACGTTTCTGCTGCTTTTGAGCCATTTCCATACGGATCTCATTTTCCAGGATCTTCTTCCTGCCCCTTAACTGTTCCAATGCACCGGCCAGGTCGATTTCTCCGTTTCCCGAGGTGTAATAGTTTGTCGCATAATTTTTCAGCTCTGCCACAATACTTTCCCCCATCTGTGCATTCCTCTGGCTCATGGAAACGGTATTATCGTAACGTTCTGCGTCCATCTCCCCAAGCAGCATCTCAAGATCTCCGTCTTCTACAGACAGTACTTCACCGTCCTCTTCACAGATCAGTTCCGCTTTTTTAGAATATTTATCAAAATTTCTTTCGATACGGAAATGTTTCTCTCCACTTTTGAACTTCAATATACCAGAATAGTAATTAGGATTTTCCCACGGTTCGTATATACTGAAAGTATCATTTTGCGCGGCCCGTCCTCTCCCTCTTTCTATTCCGAAAAGCATTCCCCTGATGAATGTATGGATTGTAGACTTTCCTGATTCGTTTTCCCCGTGAATCAGGTTGATCCCCTCATCCAGATCTATCTGCCGGTCATGGAATTTTCCAAAGTTTTTTAACAATAATTCATTAATCTGCATCTTTCGGTTCTATCCTCTTCTCGTCTCCATCAAAGCTTGCACTCCTTCACAGAGTGCCTGGTACTCCAGACTGTCGGCCGGATAGCCACTCAGGCTTTCAATATATTGTCCGAGAATGTTTCCTTTATTTTCATTTTTTAATTTTTCAAAGTCATATGCAGGCTTTGTGTGGTCTGTAATCTCCACCACATTACCGTATGGATCCATATGATCCAGCTCATACCAGATATCCGGATCTCGATAACCAGTCAGTGTAATCTTATACATGTTCTGCTTTCCCTGCTCTTCGATCATATCTGCAATCTTTTGCCTCAGTACATGGCCGGTCACAGATTTATCCACCTGTACCTCGCAGTGTCTGTATTCTCGCAGTGCATGTGGCACAAAACGGATCTGACAACCATTTCCGGTGATCTTTCCTTCGATATAACCATGAGCTCCTGTATCACCTACATCCGTCGGCTCCAGCGATCCGGCATATGCCATCCGGTTCTCCACCAGCATCTGCGGCTTGTGGATATGTCCAAATGCAGCATAATCATACCCAAGCGTCATGATCTGACTACTCTTGATCGGAATATGTTTCTCATCCCCGCCGTGTGCAAGCAAAATCTCATACTTCTGCCGTCCTTCCGGAACTGCATGATCATATAACGGCTCCAGAATTTCTCTGGAATGATAACTGCATCCATAGACAGCCGTCTGGATCCGGTCAAGTTCCACACAGCTCATTTCCTGCGAGCAGATCATGTGCACATGCGGTGCCCAGGTAAATGTTCGGTAATAAGAGTTTTTCCTGATATGATCATGATTACCGGCGATCATAACAACTTCTGTCTGCTCCAGCATCTCCAGTATGGAATTCATTTCTTTTAATTCTCTTAAAAGTGGCTGCCTGTGGAACAGGTCCCCCGCGATTAGCAACAAATCTGTCTTTTTCTGATTGCAGATTGTTATGATATCACGAAAGCTGTCCCAGAGCTCCTGTTCTCTATTTTGACTGTACGCGTTTCCCGCGTCCGGCTTTGCCCCTAAATGCAAGTCTGCGATGTGTATGAACTTCATCCTCGCTTCCCTCTTTCTGTTCTGTCTTCTCTTTCGATGGCAGTGTTACGACAAACTGTGTCCGGTTGTCATCACTTTTTGCCAGGATTCTTCCTCCGTGCAGCTCCACGATCTGTTTGGCGATCGCAAGTCCCAGACCTGCGCCGCCGGTTCCTGTCGATCTGGAACCATCCACGCGATAGAATTTCTCGAATATCGTCTGAAGCATATCGCCCGGAATCTTATCACCTGCATTGGTAAATGTGATCTCGATGTCACCATCCTTCATTTTCGCTTCGATCCGGATCTCCGTATCTGCATAGCAGTAAGCAATTGCATTTCTTAAGATATTATCGAATACTCTTGCAAGCTTATCCGGATCTCCGTAGATCATCAGATCTTCTTCTACATCCACTTCACAGGTCAGCTTCTTTTCCTGGAGGACTCCGTACAGCTCATCTGCAAGCTGTTCAAGCATCATCGTAAGATCAATCTCTACCGGTTCCAGTTCGATATTCTGAAGATTATATCTTGTAATATCAAAAAATTCATTGATCAGCTCTCCTAATCGGATGGATTTTTCCAATGCGATGTGAGTATATGCTTTTCGTTCTTCTTCCGGCATGTCGGGATGATCTTCGAGCATCGTAAGATACGCCACGATCGAGGTCAGCGGCGTCTTCAGATCATGCGCCAGAAAAAGCACCAGGTCGTTTTTCTTCTTTTCGCCTTCCGATGCCTCCAGCTCCTGCCGTTTTAATGTTGCTTTAATCTCATTCAAACGGATCTCTATTGGTTTTAATTCTGTGATCAGATGAATGGGATCTGTAGATTCCGATATAATATTTTCAATTCCATGATCGATCTGATCCAGATATTTTGTCATCTGAGAAAGCGCAACATAAAAAAACAGCGCAAAAAGGATCAGATAACCAACAATCATGAAAAATGTCTTGTTATCTCCGATCAGCTGCCAGTAAAGATGGACCGCCGTCTTTTCATTTATATTCAGAAATACCAGAACATCTACAAAAGTTCTGGCAAAACTGTCATTATAAATTCCATCGATCACAAATTTAAGCAGTACCCCCCTACCAGAACGGTAAGCGCTGTGACCAGCACCGTCTGCAAGAGAATACTGAATTTTAATTTACGATAATTATTCTTCAACCTTATAGCCCACTCCCCACACAGTCTTGATAAAATCAGACTTGCCTGTCGGTGCACTCATCTTCTCGCGGAGATGACGGATATGCACCATCACCGTGTTGTTACTGTTCTTATAATATTTCTCATGCCATACTTTCTCGAACAATTCTTCTGAGCTTATGACCTTTCCCCGGTTCTCACACAGAAGCCAGAGGATGTCGAATTCGATCGGTGTCAGTGTCAGCGGCACTTCATTGTATACACACTCATGAGAAGTCCGGTTCAGAAGCAGCCCTCCGAAATCCAGGACATCTCCTTCTTCTTTGGTCCCTTCATTATACTGTGTACACCGGCGAAGCTGTGCTTTCACTCTCGCCACCAGCTCCAGTGGGTTGAACGGTTTCGGAATATAATCATCCGCTCCCAGCGTAAGCCCGGTGATCTTATCCATGTATTCCGTCTTCGCCGTCAGCATGATCACCGGAAATGTATATTTCTGCCGGATCTGCTTGAGGATCTGGAATCCGTCAATATCCGGAAGCATAATATCCAGGATCGCAAGATCGATCTTCGTACTGTTAATACAGTCCAGTGCATCCTGGCCGTTGTAAAATTTGAATACTTTGTATTGGTCATTCTGGAGATAAAGCTCTACTACATCAGCGATTTCCTTTTCGTCATCTACTACTAATATATTCATACTGCCCTCCATTCTATATGGGGACGGCGGATTTTTATAAATCCCCCGTCCCCATATACGTTTTATATACGTTTTTCACGTGTTGTTATCCACATGATCCTCTATTACAGTTCACAGTTGTTGACAGTTCTTGGGAATGGAATTACGTCACGGATATTGCCCATTCCTGTCAGATACATGACGCATCTTTCGAATCCAAGTCCGAATCCGGCATGTCTTGTAGAACCATATTTACGAAGATCCATGTAGAACTTGTAGTCTTCTTCTTTCAGTCCCAGTTCATCCATTCTTGCTTTCAGCTTATCGTAGTCATCCTCTCTCTGGCTTCCTCCGATGATCTCACCGATTCCAGGTACCAGACAGTCTACTGCCGCAACGGTCTTGCCATCGTCGTTCAGCTTCATGTAGAATGCTTTGATCTCCTTCGGATAATCTGTTACGAATACCGGACGTTTGAAGACTTCTTCTGTCAGGTATCTTTCGTGCTCTGTCTGAAGGTCTGTTCCCCATGTTACTTTGTATTCAAATTTATCATTGTGTTTCTCAAGAAGTTCTACAGCCTCTGTATATGTCACTCTTGCGAAATCAGAAGATACTACGTTGTGCAATCTCTCCAGAAGTCCCTTGTCTACGAATGAATTGAAGAAGTTCATCTCTTCCGGTGCATTCTCAAGCACATAGTTGATGACGTATTTTAACATTGCTTCCGCAACGAACATATCGTCATCCAGATCTGCAAATGCCATCTCAGGCTCGATCATCCAGAACTCTGCCGCATGACGTGTTGTGTTAGAGTTCTCTGCACGGAATGTCGGTCCGAATGTATAAATATTGCGGAATGCCTGTGCGTAAGTCTCACCATTTAACTGTCCGCTTACAGTAAGGCTTGTCTCTTTTCCGAAGAAATCTTTGGAATAATCTACGCTTCCGTCTTCATTCTTCGGTACGTTATTCAGATCCATAGTCGTTACCTGGAACATCTCTCCTGCACCCTCACAATCACTTCCTGTGATCAGTGGTGTATGCACATATACAAAACCTCTCTCCTGGAAGAACTTATGAATCGCATATGCTGTCAGGGAACGTACACGGAATACTGCCTGGAATGTATTTGTTCTAGGTCTTAAATGTGCAATTGTTCTCAAATATTCAAAGCTGTGACGCTTCTTCTGAAGTGGGTAATCCGGTGCGGATGCTCCTTCTACTTCTACAGTATCTGCCTGGATCTCGAATGGCTGCTTTGCCTGAGGTGTTGCTACCAGTGTACCTGTAACGATTACTGCTGCACCTACATTTAACTTGGAGATCTCTGCAAAGTTGTCCATCTTGTCGTGATATACAACCTGTAAAGGCTCAAAGAATGTTCCGTCATTTACCACGATGAATCCAAATGCTTTGGATCCGCGGATACTTCTTACCCATCCACCGATGGTTTACTTTCTGATCCATGTAAGAATCACTGTTTTTTTATATAATTCTCTAATTGTTGTCAATTCCATGCCAATTATTCTCCTTTTTAAAAACTCACATATATTCCTATTATACCAGATCGGCCAGATTTATGTTATACTATATTTACTGAATTTACTATCTTACTTATCCGAATTTTTCAGTTAATAAGTCAGATGGAAGAAATATCAATCAAAAGTTAGGAGATCATCATATGAAGAACTTACTAGTTGCACAGTCCGGCGGACCAACTTCTGCGATCAACGCAACTCTTGCCGGAGTAATTGAGAACGCTCTTTCCAGCCCATCCGTAGACAAAATCTATGGATCAGTCAATGGAATCCAGGGAGTATTAAATGAGAACCTGATAGATCTTAAAACCAAGATCACAAATGTATCAGAACTGGACCTTCTTTGTCAGACCCCTGCTTCTGCACTCGGCTCCTGCCGTGTGAAATTAAAAGATCCTGCCGTATGTGCAGACGAATGCGAGACAATCATCTCTGTTCTGCGCAAATACAGCATCGACTGCTTCATCTACATCGGTGGAAATGATTCCATGGATACAGTAGACAAGCTTTCCAAATATCTGAGCGACAAAGGAATCACAGACATTACCGTGGTCGGCGCACCAAAAACCATCGATAATGACCTCTGCGGAACGGACCATTGTCCAGGTTTTGGATCTGCAGCAAAATATATCGGAACCACATTTGCCGAACTGGAACGTGACTGCCACGTATACACAACCAAGGCCGTAACAATCGTAGAAGTGATGGGCCGTGACGCCGGATGGCTGACTGCAGCTTCCTGCCTCGCCCGTGCAAATGGTGCGAAAGGACCTGACTTTATCTATCTCTGCGAAGTACCATTCAGCATTGACACATTCCTGAAAGATGTGAAAGCAAAACTGGAAGAACAGGATGCCGTGATCATCGCTGTCAGCGAAGGTGTGAAGAGCAAAGACGGTCGCTACATTTCCGAAGAAGTACAGAGCTCCGCTGTCGATTCCTTCGGCCACAGCTATATCGCCGGTGCCGCAAAGGTTCTGGAAGATGCTGTAAGAAATGAGATCGGATGCAAGGTACGTTCTATCGAGCTGAACCTGATGCAGCGCTGCGCCGCACACCTTGCAAGTGCAACCGACATTCAGGAATCCAGAATGCTCGGAAAGGCTGCCTGCCAGTATGCACTTGAGGGTGTAGGCGGTATGATGGCTGCTGTGATCCGCACTTCTGACAAGCCTTATGCTACGGAATTTAAAGCACTCCCGGTATGTGATATTGCGAATGCAATCAAAGAGTGTGCCTGCAGATTATATTAATGATGCGGGAAATGATGTAACGGAAAAGATGGTGGATTATCTGACACCGTTGGTATATTTATTTGTATTAAGTTGCTGTTGAATTTAGTATCATGGAGCGGGGTAAGCCACGATGATGAATTAAACGGCAAATTCCCACACTTGATTTTTACTCTTCCGCATGCTATACTATCACCCGTCACAAAGCCCACAAAACCAAGGTCGAACAGGGCTGACCGCCGCTTTCCGGCGTTAAATGAAGATCCGCTACGGCGCGTGTGTTCGTGACCTTCCACACGTAAAACAAAACTAAAGGAGAATTGAAAAATGAAAAAAAAATCTTAGTTTCATGACCCAGGCAGCCATGATCGCTGCGATCTACGTGGTGTTGACTTACATTTTTGCACCATTTTCTTTCGGAGAAGTACAGGTTCGTATCTCCGAGGCACTCACTATTTTACCAATATTTACACCAGCTGCTATTCCGGGACTCTTTGTCGGATGTCTGATCGGTAATATTCTGGGCGGTGCGATCCTTCCGGATATTGTATTTGGCAGTATTGCAACATTGATCGGTGCATTTTTTACATGGAAACTGCGTGAGCAGAAACCAGTTGTCGCAACATTTCCACCAATCATTTCGAATATCATCATCGTTCCGTTCGTACTGCGTTACGGTTATGGTGTAACACTTCCTATTCCGTTTATGATGCTGACAGTCGGAATTGGTGAGGTGATTTCCTGCACCATTCTTGGTCTGATCGTGTATGGGGCATTAAAGAAATATAAGAGTACGCTTTTCCGTACAGCCTAAAAAAGTGGCGTGTGAAAAAACAAAAGTTTTTTCACACGCCCTTTTTTATTATTCATTCTGTATTCTCTATTATCCAATATACGTATTACCGCTTCCGGACGTCATCTGATCCATCTCTTCATACTTCACGCTGTGTCTTGTACTGTCATTCAGATCTTCATACACAACATTCGTATCGCTGTATCCCACCAGAATGACGGCATTCTGCGAATCCAGCATTGCAATGACCGGACGGCCCTGGTTGATGATGTACAGAATCTCTTCCGTCGTACATCCTGTCAGGTCGTAAGCCTCGCCGTTATTGACATCTTTTAAGATATCAATCGGTTTTTCCTGATTCTTCAGGCGGTCTTTGATTGTATTTAACACATCATCTTTATCAGTGATCGAATACTGCAGATTGCGGTTACCGCGCTCCCATACATAATTCTGGGATGAATCGACTACCACACCATTGTAATCATTTGCTTTCTTGATCGCGTCTCCGGCCTTTGTATATACGCCCTGTATATCACCATGTCCATAGACATAATATTTCTCCGGTGCGTCTTTATCGGAAAATGTGATTGTCTGTGGTCTTTCGAACAGAATCTGTTTTGGCTTGAGCACTTTTGGTTCTTTTTGTCTGCGACTCCGTCGTTATACGTCAGTCTTACCTGTGTCTGTTTCAGGTCTGTTGCATAAGTTTCCAGTGCGATATTGCTCTTGGTCTTCTGTTCATTATTCGTAATATAATCCGGTGCTATTGCTGTATAAGTATCTCCGTCTTTCGATGCACGTTCCAGCGTGATCATATCTTCATCGAATGATGCACTCAGAATATAAATGCCGTCTGTCTGATATTTTTTGATCACTTTTCCTTTTTGATTCCGGATCTCCAGTTTGTACATTGGAACGGTTGCCTCTCCGGATACGGTATTTCCTATATCCTCTGTCTTGGCAACTCCATATACAAAATCACTTCTGACAAATCCAAGTGGGCGGATGCATTCTCCTTTTCCGCAGGTTACTTTCTGCTTCTTTCCTGTCTCTACATTCAGGATTGTCACTTTTGTTGCGGTCTCAAGATCTCCGTTTGCCTGATATGCGATCAGACTTCCGTCTTCCGACACAACATACTGCTGTGCATCCAGTCCTTTGACCAGTGCTTTCTTCTCGGCATCTTCGACGCTATACTGATAAAGGGTGCCATCTACCATTGTGTACAGCATATCCGTTTTCGCATCGTAATATGACATCTCTCCGAGTTCACTTTCTGCCTGTGCATATGATTTATTTGTGGAAATAAATACTTTCTCTTCCACTGAATTCTTCTCTATATCATAATAATAGACAGCTACTCCCACTTCTCCTTCGTGCTCGCCGCGGTCCATATAACCGGACACCAGGAAGGTTGTATTGCCTTTGGCATCTACCTTAAGAAGCTTGATCTTATGATCTGACACCATATTTCTCACATCTGTATTCTCCGCATCTGCGAAACCAAATACCAGTGAAATCTCGTCTGAATCTTTGTTATAATTCCAGAGATCATTTGCCTCTACAAATGATACGATCGTACCATCTTTATTCACCTTATAAGACAGATTTGCAGGCGCGATGCCGAGGATGATTCCTTTCTCATTCAGAACCTTCTGTGTCGCGTCGAAGATCTGTTCCATTGTCCGATCGTAATCCAGAAGATAGGTTTTCTTGGCATCTGCAATATATCTTACGCGGAAAAACTCTTTGACCGCATAGCGGTCTGCCTCATTCTCTTCTCCTTTGCAGCTTACCCGGTATTGCAGCTGTACCGACATACAGGTACTGTTCAGTTCCTTGATGCTCCAGCGTTCTCCCTGTTCTACCTGTGGTTTCAGACTGCCCCATGTGACCTGTTCATAATTCGAATTAATCGTCACGTGCTGAAGTGTGGTGTTGTCCGCATCATCAGTCGGTTCAAGCGCTGCTCCGACGCCTGCATTTTCCACCTTGCCAAGTGCATTTTCATGATAATCGCTGATGTAATTCAGGCATTCTGTAACATGTGCATCTTCATCACTGACGATACGGGTATAGAAATATACCGGATCCGCACCATTTCTGTTCAGGCGGACTTCCAGGATCCGCTCTTCATCCAGTACTTTTTTCCCGCTCAGATCCAGGGTAAATCCTTTTCCCACCTTTTTAATCTTCTTATGTTCCAGCTGGCTTGTACCGTCCATCGTATAGACTTTGTAGCTGGCTCCCGTGAATTTATTCCCATATGCTTCTACGTTTACATCCAGGCTCTGGTTCGCTACCGGTGTGATCGTGTTGTGCATAGAGGATATATCCATGCGTTTTGCATAACCTGTCAGTGTATTGATCTTATATTCTCCATAAGAAAATGATATCTGTGGAAATGTTGCGGCTCCCATATCGGCCGTCATATTGTCATTCCCCTTATTTGTCACGTAGCTGAATATAATGACAGCCACGATAAATACTGCAGTCAGGATTCCTGCATTCTTTAACCTTTTTTTTTAAAGTCAATGTCATTTATACTCCCTCTTTATCCTCTTTCTCCGGATGATCTTTCTCTGAATTTGCGGACTCCGTGGCGAACCCGTCCAACAGACGTCCCAGTGTCGGTGATACCCGGAGTGCTGCTTCACATCTCTTGATGGAAGCCTCTATATTATTGTCTTCTTTGGCATGCCGCTTCTTTACTGCACGTATCAGGATATTCTTTGGGTATGCTCCATATCTATAAATTCCAGTATCTGCGCTTCATACCCCTCACGCTCCAGATACTGTGCTCTTAAGCCATCTGTGATAAGTGCTGCCATACGTTCTTTCAGAAGCCCGTATTTTAATATTGGTTCTAATATCTCATTTTTTATCTGACGGTTCAGTTCATGCTGGCAGCATGGTACCGATAAGATCACTTTCGCATCCCATCCCACGGCTTTTGCCAACGCATAATCGGTTGCGGTATCGCAGGCATGCAGGGTTACCACCATATCTACCTTATTGACACCGGTATAATCCGCAATGTCACCCTCCAGAAATCTCAGCTTTTCATAGCCATATTTTTCACTTAATTCATTACAATGACGGATCACATCTTTCTTCAGATCCAGTCCTATGATTCTTATGTCATATTCTTTCAATTCATGAAGATAATAATACATAGCAAATGTAAGATAAGACTTTCCACAGCCAAAATCCAGGATTGTAAGTTCTCTTCCCTCTATCAAGCTCCGGCAATATATCCTCGATGAATTCCAGGAACCGGTTGATCTGCCGGAACTTGTCGAACCTTGCATGCACAATCTTTCCTTCCTCCGTCATAACACCAAGATCCTGAAGAAATGGTACCGGGACTCCCTCTTCCAGTACATACTTCTTCTTGCGGTCGTGGCTCATATTAATCTGCTTCTTTTCGCCTTTTTTCATCTTGCTTTTTTATTGTTACTTTTCCCTTTTTGCTTACAAGAATTGTATAAGCTGCTCTTTGTGTCTCCATCTGCATCTGGCGCATATTTTCCATATACTTAAGAAGTATTTCACAAGCTTTTTCTCCTCCACATTCTCGTGAAACGCCTGATTATTCCGGAATGACTCGAGCTGAAAGTAAAGGACATCTTTTTTCAGGATCGGTCTTACTTTCACTTTTTGTACACCGTCTTTATTCTTCGGGTTACTCAGCGTTGCTGATATAAATTCTATATTTAAATTTTCCTGTAATAATTTGCTTAATTCATTCATAATATTATATTCTACTGTTTTTGAGACAGGAGCGCAAGTAGCGTAAATGGCAATTTTATTAATGGTTCCGTAGGATTTGCGAAAAAGGGACAACGGTAAATACAGTTTGAGCCGGAGGATTTTAAAAATCCTCCGGCCCAGACTATGAAATCGGAAATTTTATCGTTACTTTAAACAAATCTCCATCCAGATACAATTCAAATGTCCCGCCCTGCATTTCTGTCAGCGACTGTGCGATAGACAGTCCAAGTCCGCTGCCTTCCGTACTTCTTGATACATCTCCGCGTATGAAACGTTCCGTCAGTTCGTCAGCTGAGATATTTAGCGGCTGCTCGGATACATTCTTAAGGCTGAAATATGCCATACCATCTTTCTTTTCAAGATCAGCATAGACTCTTGTTCCTTGCATTGCGTATTTTGCCGCATTGTTGTATATATTAGACAGCACTCTCCACAACCGTCTTCCGTCTGCGCGGATTACAACCTCCTCATTCGGAAGGTTCATCACTTCCTCCAGATCACGCGCCTTGAATTTTTCTTCAAACTCTCCGCTCGTCTGCTGGATCATTTCTACCAGATTCAGATTCATGAACTCCAGTGTGATATTGCCGGAGCTTACTTTTGAAGCTTCCACCACATCTTCCGTCAGTGTCTTAAGCCGCTGTGATTTCTGTTCCAGCACTTCAATGTAGCGTTGGATCTTCGGATCCTTAAGGTCCTCCTGCTTTAACAATTCCACATAATTAATGATAGATGTAAGCGGCGTCTTAATATCATGCGATACATTCGTGATAAGATCTGTCTTCAGGCGTTCACTTTTCATACTCTTTGCGAGCGCCGCTTCCAGACCTTCGCCGATGGAATTCACCTTTTCTGCAATTTCTTTATGCTCTGCCAGCAATCCATTTACCGGGATCTGATAATCCACTTCCCCGCCGGCGATCTTCTCGATCCCGGTCTTGATTTTTCCGGTTCCTTTCGCTTTTTGTACCATCCAGATAAATGCTGCAACATCTATGATCAACAGAATGACCGCCCATAACCGGTTGCTGATCCAGATACTACTTCCCGCTGATCCAAATACGTACGTAAGCCAGTGGATCATGAAGAAGATTGCAAATCCCATAATAGATTTCCACAGATGACGGATATTCTGGAACATTTCTTTTACGAAGATCAAAAGCCATCTGAGCACACTGTTCTTCCATACCGTTCCCGCCTTGATTCTTCTCACCAGACTCAAATATCCGAAAAGAAACATTGCGCAGGTATACAATGCCTCCACACTTCCAACCACTATTCCCGGCAGATACGACTCCACATTCTCCATATAGATCGTCTCTCCACTTGCATTCTGCCATGTAAATGCCCCGGCCTTTACTCCTACCAGCGCAACCACCGCCCAGAGTAACAGCACACTTGCAGCTGCCAGTTCTGTCTTAATGTGATCAAATTTCATAAGATACACTTCTTCGTCTTCTTTAACTTTTCCGGCTCCGATTGTAAGAAATACAAGAATGACAAGATATGCCGCTACAGCCGCCATTCCCAGTATTCCGGCCACTTTGGCTCCGGCCCCGTACCTTGTAAAGATCTCATCCTGTTCATAAAAATTATCTTTTACAGGATAATCCGTATCTACAACAGAGGCATATATATAATCTGACGCATCGACATAACCGGCCACTGTCTCCTGCCACTTCTGTGCCATCGAATCCCCTTTACCGGCTTTTTTCAATATTGCTTTCATAATCTGCAAGCTTTGGTCTTACGATTACATATTTTCCTGATTTTTTCATTTTTTTCAGGTTCTCTTTGTAATTGTCAAAGTTCTGATATTTTTTCTTATTCGTAATGACCGTCTTGTTGTCCAGATTAACATACAGATACGTTATGTTCGTATTGCCTTCCTGATACTGATTCTGAGCTACCGCATAATTATCAACGTCAGAATAGATCGTTTCGGCTGAATTATTTATCATTCTGTACGCTTCATTCAGCTTGCCATTCCATTCTTTTGAATTGTTCACAAGCTGAAGTACCGTCTCTCCATTTACCGTCTTATAATCCCCGACAACTCTTTCACCATCATAATTCCAGCAATTGATATAGGCAATCTTTCCATCGATATCCTGAAGTCCCCGGAATCTGGATTCCCCACTGTTGCTCTCCTGATACTCTCCCTGCTTTAGTTCTGTCAAAATATCATCCGCAGAACTGTCTCCGGTAATTACAAATGACAGCTCTCCGTAATCGATCATTTGTTTAAAATCTTTGTAATGGAAATAATGATAAGTTCCGTCTGAACGTTTACATACGATAATACCGTCCTGTTTATCTAATTTGCTCCTGGCCGCATCATAATCCGTCATCGATTCCGAGATTAATTTTCCCCAGGAATACAGATCTCCCAGACGGAACGACAGGCCTGTTTCATCTTTTCCTGTTATCTCACCGGTATCTTCGTATTTTGCCACATCTACGATCTTATCCGGATCATATTTGCCATCTGTATCATATAAGGTCTGATACCGGATCTCATCCAGTATATTATAATTTGCATTCGTCACGGAATCGGCAAATGCATTGCTTTCTTCATAACTCTTCGCCGCATCCGCAGTGAACAGTTCCTGTGTCAGTATCGGATAACGTGTTACCCACAGTAAACATAATACTCCGATAACGGCCAGTACGTGTGCCCCCACTATCAAAAACAATTTTGCTTTGGGCATTCGGTACCATTTCTTCATATATACCCCTTCCTAAAGCTTTTCTATCTTATATCCGACACCCCAGACCACCTTCAGATACCTTGGTTCCTTTGGATTAATCTCGATCTTCTCTCTGATATGACGGATATGTACAGCTACCGTATTATCTACTCCGATAGCATCTTCATTCCAGATACTTTCGTATATCTGGTCAATAGAAAATACTTTCCCCTGATTTTTTACCAGTAACAATAAAATGTTGTATTCGATCGGTATCAGTTTCACCGGCTCTCCGTCAACCGTAATTTCTTTCTGATCGTCATCGATCATAAGTCCTCCCACGGTATAAACTGCCTGATTCTCTTTTTCCACTGTACTTCCAAGCTGTGTATATCTGCGAAGCTGTGATTTTACCCTTGCAGTCAGTTCCAGTGGATTAAATGGCTTGGTCATATAATCATCGGCTCCTACATTCAGTCCGAGGATCTTATCGGCATCCTCTGACTTTGCAGACAGAATAATGATCGGCATATTCTGTTTTTCCCGGATTTTTAACGTTGGGCGGATTCCATCCAATCTTGGCATCATCACATCAATGATCAGAAGATCCACTTTATGCTTATCCAAAAGCTTCAATGCTTCCTCACCGTCGTAAGCTTTTAATACTTTATATCCTTCCTGCGACAAATAGATTTCTATCGCCTCTACGATTTCTTTATCATCATCACATACCAGTATGTTGTACATAATTCATCACCTCCCTTATAATATACAAGAATACCAGCCAATTTTTTAAGTACTGTTTCTGTAATTTCTTAAGATATTATGAAATTATTCCTTTCCGCCCACTTTATCAGAGATATGCAGAGTGTTAATATTTCGTCAAAAAATAATAAACTATATTTTTCTTAAGCAGATTTTTTATATAATAGATATGGATATCTTTTTTAATATTTTTTCATACTGCAAACATTTCTTTTTTAACTGTTACATTTTAAATATTAAAAATTAACTTAGAAAGAAGATGAAAGTATTATGCATGAACCAGAAATAGAATATCTTATCCGGTCTCTTGGCATTGGCGCTACTTATCGGGGATATGCATATTTAATTTATGGGACACGCCTTTGTCTGTCTGATGAAAATTACCTCCTTTTCGTCAGTAAGTATCTTTATCCAGACATTGAACGTCATTATAATACTACCAGCTATAGCGTTGAACGGAATATCCGCACCGTTATAAAGGTCTGTTGGGAGCATGGCAATAAATCCTCCTCGAAAAGATTGCTTTGCGTCCACTGCATCTTAAGCCGACATCCAGTGAATTTTTTTGATATAATAACTGCTCATTTACGAAAAACTGCCATTTCTGCCTCTGATTTTGTTCCTGTTTAGATTCTGTTTTTATATGCTTCATTTTTACTTAAGATTTTTTCGAATTCTTTTATGCTTTTAACATATTTTAGACATATTTTCCATTTATACTAAATGTCAGATAGTTGATGAACAACAACTATCACCCCCCTCATAAAGTAACACACCGAAATCACTCTTCGGTGTACACTTTACTCTCATTCCTTTAGTAATTATAACAACAACAAAAAACTCTCCGTTCCGGAGAGTTTTTTGTTGCGCTTTTTAATAAAACAGATCACAAGCCACACTGTTTACATATTTTTATTAAAATACAACGACAAGCAGCATCTTAAACTGCTCTTTTCCGTGCACTGCATGTGGATGCTTTGCCGGCATAATAATTGATTCCCCTTCATCCATCGATCGTAATCTCACCTACTCCGTCAAGACAGGTTACAAATGCATCCCCGCCTGATTCATGTGTACTGATCTCTTCTCCTTTGTCAAAAGAGAATAATGTAACACTTAATGCATCGTTCTGCGCCAGTGTTTTGCTGACTACCTGTCCTTCCTGGTAAGCTACCTGATCTTTTAATACTAATACTTCTGCTTTACTGATATTTTTGATCATACTCATATCTATTAGTCCTTTCTTTTATCCTATTTGTTATTGTATTCCTCAATAACATTTTTCCCCTTTGTCTCTTACTATAATACTTTTTTCGTTCTAAAATGTGGTTTTTAACAACAAATATCACATTTTTATAAAATGAACATACTTTGTACACATTTTTTGATTATAATAGAAAAAGATAGTTGGATAACAACTATCGCCCCCCTCATAAAGTAAAGGCCACCAGAAGGTCACTTCTGGCGGTCCATTTTACCGGTAATTTCTGCGGATGCTTTTATGGCTCCGCTTTTTTTAATTGTTCATACCAGGCAGTCGTCTGGTCTTTATCCTTATTATTCATGAATACCGTATATTTCTTTGTCTTAATCTGTATGACTTCTGATTGTTCCACCACACATACATCCGGCATTTTCCCGATTCTGCTCCGTCAAATTTTCCAAGCAACTGTTTTTCATCAGCCGAACCATTGGTTTTACTAAAATGTTCCTTCGGAAGCCCATTTTTTAATAATTTTACGGATTTTATATCCTCTTTTTCTCCGTATTGGTGTAACCGGATGTGATCTTAAAACTGCTGCCATCTGTCGGACGGTTGGAAGAAGTTCGCCTTCTTCAAATTCTCCTTTTCCAATACCCTTTACGATCTGGTTGCGGAGCTGGAGGTAAATTGGAATTTCAGATTTCATATCTTGCATACTTTGGTATAAAAAATCCGCACAGACACTGAAAATCTTAACATTTCCTCAATTTGTGCGGATTTTTCTTCCACATTTTATTCATTTAACAGTTTTATCTGCGATTTTTTTCCTCGATCCACGCCAGGATATCCTGATACACATTCTGACGGTCTACTTCATTCAATATCTCATGACGGTCGCCCTTATACAGATGGATCGACACATCTTTTATCCCGGCATCTTTATATTTCTCATAGACTCTGATCACATTCTTTCCGAAAGCCCCTACCGGGTCATCGGATCCTGCCGTAAAGAGCACCGGAAGCGTCTTCGGAATCCGTTTCATACTTCCTTTCCGTACCAGAACCTTCATACCGGCAAACATCTGATAATAGGCTCCCAGTGTAAATGTATAGGAACACAGCGGATCCCGCACATATTCATCCCTTTTCTTCTTGTCGGATGTGATCCATTCCTTCGATGTCTCACCAGGTTCAAATTTCTTATTGAAACCTCCAAAGCTCAGATTATCCACAAATGTACTTCTGTATTTCCATCCTTTGAACGCTGCGATGATCCTGCAGATCATCCTTCCCGCACAAAGCGTCAGCATTCCCTGATGACCGGTTCCCATAATGACAACTCCCGCAAGGCCTTCCGCATACATCGTCAGATACTGTCTCAACAGGAATGACCCCATACTGTGCCCCAGCATAAAATACGGCACATCCGGATATTTTTTCCGTGTCATCTCCTGCAGCTGATAAATATCTCCGATCACATACTGATTACCTTTCCGTTCATCAAAATATCCCAGATCAGCTTCTGTCTGTATGGATTTCCCATGTCCCAGATGATCATGTCCGACTACATAATATCCGTGCTCCGACATAAATTCGGCAAATTCATCATAACGGTCAATATATGCCACCATTCCATGACATATCTGTAAGACACCTTTTATATCTCTATCCGGAAGCCATTCGATCGCATGGATCTTTGTCACGGAATCTCTGGATGTATAATAAAATTCATGCTTCATCATCTTTCATCCATTCTGACATACTCTTTGTATTCGGCCAACGGTTTGTACGCCGGACGAATGATCTTATCTACATTCTTAAGCTCTTCCAGACGGTGTGCACTCCATCCGACGATACGCGCTGCCGCAAAGATCGGTGTATAAAGTGACGGTGGAAGATCCAACATACTATATACAAGTCCGCTGTAGAAATCGACATTCGCATTTACACCTTTGTATATCTTACGCTTTTCTGCGATGACCTCCGGTGCCATGTGCTCTACCTTTTCATACAGTGCATATTCCTTCTCACAGCCCTTTTCTCTTGCAAGCTGCTTAACGAACTTCTTAAAAATATCGGCTCTCGGGTCAGATACAGAATAGATTGCATGCCCCATTCCGTAGATCAGTCCTTTCCGGTCAAATGCCTTCTTATCCAATAAATCGGTCAGATACCGGCGTACCTCATCATCATCTTCCCAGTCACTGACTTTTTCCATCATATCGTCAAACATCTGGGTTACTTTGACATTTGCTCCCCCGTGCTTTGGTCCTTTTAAGGATGCCATAGCAGCCACGATCGTCGAATACGTATCCGTTCCGGATGATGTTACCACATGCGTTGTAAATGTAGAATTGTTACCGCCGCCGTGATCCATATGAAGGACAAGTGCCATATCCAGGATCTTTGCCTCTAATTTCGTATATTTCTTATTCTCACGCAGCATCATCAGTATATTCTCTGCTGTTGATAATTCCGGTGACGGTGCATAGATGAAGAGATCTTCTCCCATACGGTAATTATATGCATGATAACCATAGACCATCAGCATCGGGAACTGACTGATCAGATTCAGGCACTGACGCAGTACATTTGGAATCGACGTATCGTCTGCATGAGGATCATACGTGTACAGGCTTAAGATCGATCTCGACAGGCTGTTCATCATGTCACGGCTTGGCGCTTTCATGATCACATCACGGACAAATGTCGGCGGCAATGTCCGTCTTTCCACCAGTGTCTCATGAAATGTCTGCAGCTGCGTCTTATCCGGAAGTTCACCGAATAACAGCAGATAGGCGATTTCCTCAAATCCATAGTGCTTATCTTTCAGAAACCCCTGCACCAGATCTTTGATATTGTAGCCGCGATAGTAAAGATTTCCTGCACATGGCACTTCCTCTCCGTTCACGATCTTCTTCGCACATACATCGGAAATGTTCGTAAGTCCCGCAAGGACACCTTTTCCGTTCAGGTCACGGAGTCCCCGTTTGACTTCGTACTTCGTATACAGCTCTTTGTCTATCGCATTATTCTTCTCGCAAAGTTCTGCAAAATGGCTGATTTCCGGTGTTACCTCAAATAGTGTCTGCCCTTCTTTTCTGTCCATCGTCATCATCCTTTCTTATATGGAGATAATAAATCACTCAATCTTGCGAATTCTTCCAGTGTCAGTGTCTCACCTCTCACACTTGCACCCTTTCCAAGTGCATCAATCGCTGCTTCCACTTCTTCTTTTGTAAAATCTAATGTCGCCGCATTCTTCAGACCGTTCGCCAGTGTCTTCCTTCTCTGGTTGAAAGATGCACGGATGATGTTGAACATCAGCTTCTCATCCTGCACCTGTACCGGTTTCTCCTGATGACAGGTCAAGCGTATAACCGCTGATCCTACCTTCGGTCTCGGCATGAAACAATTCGGCGGAACATTTGCCACAATATACGGGTCGGCATAATACTGTACTGCTAATGACAGTGCGCCATAGTCCTTATTACCCGGTCCGGTCTGCATACGGTCCGCAACTTCTTTCTGCACCATGACAGTGATACTCTCTACCGGAACCTCATTTTCAAAAAAGTCCCATGATGATCGGCGTCGTAATATAATACGGCAGGTTCGCCACCACTTTGACCGGCTTTCCGTTGTTCTCTTCGTCTGCAAGCTTCTTAAGATCCAGCTTCAATACATCTTCATTGATGACACGTACATTGTCATATCCGCTTAATGTATCCTCCAGGATCGGGATCAGGTTCTTATCGATCTCCACTGCAATCACTTTGCCCGCCGCCTGCGCCAGATACTGCGTCATCGTACCGATTCCCGGTCCGATCTCCAGTACCATATCATCCTTCGTGATATTTGCCGACTGTATGATCTTATCTAATACATGCGTATCGATCAGGAAATTCTGACCGAACTTTTTCTGAAATGAAAAATTATATTTCTGCAGAACTTCTATCGTGTTCTGCGGATTACCTAACGTTGGTTCTTTCATGATTCCTCCCACGTATGAACTTATTTCCTAACTTTCCACTACAATTCAGGTCTTTTCAGACATACTCTGGTGTGTAAACTGTAGCGATTATTCCTCATTATACAATAATTTTACGGAGATTAATAGCAATAAAAATGAAATATGTATAAATATATAAATGGAAACACACACAATTTTAGTTTCCATACCAAAGGAACTCATATCCACTTAATCTTATATCTTTCAATTCTGTCTTTTCACCCGTCAACAGATTACGGTACATCCCTTTTTCCTGCATCCATGCTGTCTTCTCCTGATTGCTGAAGTTGAATATTCCAAAGAATCTTCTCCTTTATATTCCCGCAATACACACAGGATACTGTCGTCATGTACATCATATGTATACACATCTGCATCTTTATCAAATGTTATCTCCTGTCTGCGAATCTTTTCCAACCGGTCAAGTGTCTGAAATATGTTTCCCTGAACCGTTGTGACATCTTCCTTATCCTCAGCGAGTTCCCACGGTAACTTTCCCCGGTGGATATATCTTGAATCAGCACATTTTTCCGGATCGTTCTTATAACTATAATCGTTCACCTGTCCCAGTTCGTCACCACTATATAACATTGGGATCCCTGACTGGGTCAACATATATGCATGCAGCATGATATCTTCTCTAACTGCTGCGTTCATTGCTTCTTCATCGTGTTCAAATCCGGCTTTTCCCGTGAAATAATCATTCAGATAACGTTTATGCGGAATTTCTTTTATTCCCCATGGCCTCATCGTCTCATAATCCAGTCCCCATCCGATATCGTCATGGCAGCGCAGATAATTTAAGAATACATATTGCTTTGGCAGCTGGTTCACAATATCCATCTGTTTTTCAGCAGCCGGATATCACCTGTTGCTATACTGTTCCAGGTCGTTGCCATAGTCGTCACATTATAAAACATATGACATTCCGGCTTTTCAACCGTTCCAAAATACGGCACAACTTTTTCGGGTTCCATTACAACCTCTCCCAGAAGCAAAACACCCGGGCATACAATTTCTGCTATCATGCGCATCATACGGACAATTGTATACACCTGTTTCAGATTTCTACATGTAGTTCCAAGTTCTTTCCAGATATACGGCACCGCATCGATTCGTACAATATCTATCCCCTGATTTGTCAGATACAGAAAGTTATATATCATCTCATTAAATACTCTCGGATTACGATAATTCAAATCCCACTGATACGGATAAAATGTTGTCATCACCTAATGACCGGTTTCCGGAAGATACTGTCATTTTTCTTTTCTCTTTTTTCCATTTTCTTTTGTTCCTTCCTCTAAAAATCTTCCTATGCATTATTTTCCTGTAAAAAATGCAGAAGAAACTGCTTGTCAGCAACTTCTCCTGCATTTACAGGTTCTTGTATTCTATTCTTCTCCCACCAGATGCATCTGGTACGCCTTGAATTCTCCCATCTCTACAGGCATCGGGATTCCTGCTTCCATAAGTGCTGCGCCATTATAAGTCTTTCCTGTTTCCGTATCACGATAAACCGCACTGCATTTCAATCCCTGAAGGTTTACATAATTCACAGTCATATTTCCATGAATCTCCTGCATCACTACATTCAGCAGTACTTCTTTCTGATCTTCTGATACGAATGCCCATGCTGCATATTCTTCCTTCGACGGATCAGACAAACGGTAATAAAGTCCCGTCTGGATCAGCGGTGCGAACTTCCGGTATTCTTCTACCTGTGACCGGATCTCTTCTTTTTCTTCTTCAGAAAGTTTTCCGAGATTCAGTTCATATCCAAATGTTCCAGCCATTGCCACTACTCCTCTGGTATGCAGAGATGTAATTCTTCCTGTCTGATGATTCGGTACTGCCGATACATGTGAACCTACAGCGGATATCGGATAGCCAAACGATGTACCATACTGGATCTGTAATCTGTCCAATGCATCTGTATTATCACTGCACCAGATCTGTGGCGTATAATACATCATTCCGGCGTCAAATCTTCCGCCGCCGCCACTGCATCCTTCGATCAGCAGATCTGGATATCTGGTTACGATTCTTTCCAGGAAGTCATACAGACCAATAACATAATCATACATAACCCTGCCCTGATCTTTCGTTCCCCTCGAAAATACATCCATCAGACTACGGTTCATATCCCATTTCACATACTCAATATTTCCCTGGTCCAATACTTTGCAGATCTGATCAAATATATGGTCTACAACTTCCTTTCTGGAGAAATCCAACACCAGTTGGTTTCTTGCATGAACCGGATTTCTTCCCCGGGATTGTAAGTGCCCAATCCGGATGTTCTCTGTACAGATCACTGTCTTCTGAGATCATCTCCGGCTCTATCCAGATTCCGAATTTTACCCCAAGATCATTGATCTTCTGTATCAGACTTCCCAGTGTTCCGCCAAGCTTCTTCTCATTAACAAACCAGTCACCAAGACCGCTGTTATCATCATCACGTTTTCCAAACCATCCGTCATCCAGCACCAGCATATCAATGCCTACATTCTTTGCTTCTTTTGCCAATTCATATAAGGTATCGCCGTCAAAATCAAAGTACGCTGCTTCCCAGCTGTTCACCAGGATCGGACGGATACTTTCTTTATACTTTCCTCTGCAGATATGCTGTCTGATACAGCGGTGCAGATTCTGCGAAAGCTGGTTCATTCCACTTCCCGAGAATGACAGGAACACTTCCGGTGTATAAAACACCGATCCTGTTTCAAGCGGATAAGAAAACATCTCATCCTGCAGGCCAAGAAGTGCACGTGTCTGACCGAACTGGTCTTTCAATGCCTCTCCCTTAAAATTCCCACTATACACAAATGACATTGCATAGCAGTTTCCGCAGCTGTCTGTTGTATGTTCATCTGCAAGGATCATCATCGGATTATACTGATGGCTTGAAGTTCCTCTTACACTTCCGATCACATGGCTTCCATGCGTAACTGGTTCTCTCTGCATCCTTCTTTCCATCGCATGTCTTCCGTAAAATGTCAGAAGATCATATTTACCATAAAGAAAATCAAGACACGCAGACTGTGCTTTCTGGATAAAAATCTTTCCATCGCCATGATAAGCAATCTTTGCACTTCTGGTGATCACATCATAGTCCGGAAGTACACCATACAGAAGTGTTACTTCTACTCCTGTAACCACATCTTCCATTGTAATCTCAAGTGTCTGACTTTCTGTCTCTTCCGCATAGACTGCCGGAAGTCCCGGAATCTTATATTTTCCATTAGAAATCTGATGTGAACGGTATCGAAGATCACACGCTGTACTTCCGTCTGCATTTTCAATTATCAGAGCCACACTTCTGTAATCCCCGGTTCCGTAACACGGATACTCCTGAGGAAGTGCATCCATCGAATAGGTTCTGTCACTTCCGGCATCATACGGATTGCCTGAAAATCCTCTGTCATAATATGTCAGAAGATAATCCATACAGCTTCCATCTGTCTTCTTTCCATAATACAGATGAAGAAGGAATCCAAAACGGTCTACCTGCATCTGATATGTTGTATTTTTTGTCTGTATTGTAAATGTCCTGTCTGCTTCACAGTAAACAATTCCCATTTCTTTGTCTCCTTTTTATGTCTCAAGTTCTATTTGCATTCCGATTATTTTACGGCTCCATTCACCACGCCATTCAGAATATGTTTCTGACAGATCAGATAAAAGATCAGGATTGGCAGAAGTGCCAGCAGGTACGAAGCAAATGCCAGATTGTAGTTCGTTCCAAACTGTGTCTGGAAATTAAGCTGTGCAAGCGGCAATGTATTCTTTCCGGTTCCTGACATGATAACCAACGGTGTCATTACATCATTCCATGTTCCGAGTGCTGTCAGAACCGCTACTGTCGCATGCATTGGTTTCATAATTGGAAAGATAATTTTCCAATAAGTTGTCCATGTACTTGCTCCGTCCACACATGCTGCTTCTTCCAGTGCCATCGGAATATTCGTCAGATATCCGGAATACAAAAGCACATTCATCGGCATATAAAAGACCAGATATAAGATAATAACTCCGGCTCTGTTCGCAAGTCCCATCTGCGCCGTCTGTTTTACCACCGGCATCATCAGGATTGCAAATGGTACGAACATACCGCTGACAACGTAAAAATAAATGAATTTATAAAATTTGCTATGTGCCTTATTTCGTGCAATTGCATATCCAAGCAGTGAGTGGATCAGAATGGCAAACACTACCGTCACGATCGTGATCAGCAGGCTGTTTCCCAGTGAATTCCAGAAATCCGTTACTTTCATTGCCTCTGCAAAATTACTCAAGCTGAAATGCTTTGGAAGCGATAATATTCCCGCAATATCATTTGTCATCTCCGAAGGCTTCTTCAGTGCAATGACAACGGTCATATATAACGGAAATATGACAGTGATCACCCCTGCGATCAAAAGAATCGTTACAGGCCAGTTTATTCTTTCTTTCCCAACTTTTTTCATTACAACTGTTCCTCCTTCTTACCGGTGATGGTCATCTGTGCTACCGAGATCACTACGATCACAATAAAGAAAATGACTGCATTCGCACTCTGGAATCCGAACTGACCGCCGCTCATTCCGTTATTATAGATCAGGTATGAAATAGATTCTGTACTCTGGGCAGGACCACCTTTGGTCAATGCCATGATCTGGTCGAATACCATCAGGAAGTTTTTCACACTCAGAACCATATTGATAGAGAAAAATGGAATGATAAGTGGAAATGTCAGGTTCTTGAATTTCTTCCATCCTGTGGCACCGTCAATGGCTCCTGCTTCATACACATCCTCCGGAACCGTCTGAAGTCCCGAAATATAAATGATTGTATTCATTGCGATCGACTGCCATGCACACACGATCACGATTGCAATCCATGCAAGCTTTGTATTCGAAAGCATACTGGAGCTAAATGTCTCACTTCCGATCATTTTTCCAAACGCCGGAAGAATATAAGTAAAGAAGTAGTTGAAAATATATCCTACCACCAGTGCTCCCAGTACATTCGGGATAAAATATGCACCCCTTAGTGCACTTTTGAACTTAATCTTACTGTTCAATCCGAGTGCCATCAGAAGACTCAGTACATTTGTCAGGATTGTCGCCGCAATTGCCAGTTTAAATGTAAAGATATAGGAGCCTCCGACTCTGGAATCCGTAAACAGATCCTTATAATTCCGAAGTCCTACCCAGTCATAACTTCCATAACCTTTAAAGTTGGTAAAACTATAGATCACTCCTTTGATCAGCGGCAGCGTATTGAAGCAGAAAAATAATGCAACAATCGGAATCGTGATCAGAAGAAATGTCCGCTTTCTATCATTTAATTTATTCTTTTTCATCGTACTAACTCCTTGAATTTCCGTATTACCAGTAACTTTTTTCTCTTAGTTATTATGAGATTTCTCGTAATCCTCAACTTTACGGATAATATCACGATTGTATCTTACCCAGTCTGTATCGAATTTTTTTAAGAAATGCTTTTGGATCTTTTTTCATCAGAAATGTCTGGATCTGTGCGTCTACCGCCATTTCCGATGGATAATAATGATCCTGGAAATCAGACATCTTTCCTTCTTTTATGTATTTTTTCATTCCATCAAGTGTTGATGCCAGTTCAAAATCTCCTTCTTTACAAGGGACTGCTTTCTGATCGTCCAGATACGCCTGTACGTTTTCATCTTTCAATAGAAAATCTAACACTTCATATGCTGCCTCTTTGTTCTTGCAGTCTTTCATGACGCAGAACTGAAGATCTATTCCTGAGTTCAACTGATTTTCTTCCGTGTTATTACTTGCCGGCATTACAAACGAATCAATCTCCATATCCGGATTCACCGTCTGGATCTGTGGAATTGCGTAACTTCCGATTGTATACATTGCAGATTCACCTTTTGCAAATGCTGTACATGCTCCGTTGTAATCATATGCAAACGGGTCATCCGGTCCATACGGAAGTAGTTCCAGCATACGTTCCGCTACTTCTTTATATTCTTTCGAAAATGTTGTCTTTCCACGATTCACCTGTGCACATACATCTGCCGGTGCAAGGTCTACCGCGATCGCATTCCATGGTGCAAGGCAGGTCCATGTATCTTTAAATCCAAAATAAAATGGCTGGATTCCTTCATCCTGCATTTCCTGACACAGGCTCATGAGTTCATTCCATGTTGTCGGAATCTTCCATCCATGTTCTTCGAACATTGCTTTGTTGTAAAGAATTCCTGCTGCATTTGCCGCATACGGGACTGCATAAGTTCCCTTTTCCGGAACAAACTCCAGGTTTTTATCAATTTCTTTGTATGCTTCTTTGATATCATCCAGTCCCTTGTAGTCTGAGATATCCATCAACATGTCCGAATCAATAAAGTTCGAATAGCTTACCTCTCCTCCGATTCCGATGATATCCGGGTTATCCTCGCGAATAAATCTTGTCTTCAAAACAGTCATTGCATCATTCGGAGATTCAATCGTAAGATGAATATCATCATGTGTGCGGTTGAATTCTTCTTCTATTTTCTCAAAAGTTTTTTACTGCTTCCGGTTTATACTGCACAAGTTCTATTTCTGTCTTTCCTGTCTCTTTTTTCTGTCCGCATCCTTGCAAAGCATCATAGCCCCAGCCATCGTAAGAACCAGTCCGGCACTTACCAGTTTCCTGTACTTCCTATGCATGTTCCAAAACTCCTTTTTACTCCGTTCCTTCCTGATTTTGAACCTTTCCCGGGATATTTATCTGTTTTCATCGTCAGGTTTTTGCTTTTCATCTATTACAAATGAATTGTAACATATCATAATGCGTCTATAAATATCTTGATTTTATATGTTTTATAGTAAAATGCAACTTTTCCCGTTATATATTGAAGTCATCTAGCGTTTTGGTATATACTGATGAAAAAGGAGGTGTCGTATGAGTGACATTTTATTTTCTGTTTTTCCAAATGAGAATTTTGTAGATATCGGTTTGTATCAGTACGGCTGGGAACAGTGTGAACCTTCACATTCTTTCGGACCTGCTGCCAGAAATCATTATGTCTTTCATTATGTAATATCCGGCACCGGTACCTTAATGGCCAATGATTCTTCTGGTAACACGATAAAATATCAAGTAAAAAGCGGACAGGGTTTTATGTTATTTCCTAATCAGATCAATACTTATATTGCAGATCAGGATCTGCCATGGGAATATACATGGGTTGAATTTGACGGACTCCGCGCTAAAGAGATTGTTTCTACCGCCGGACTCAGTCCCGATCATCCGGTCTATCACGCCGGTTCAAAAGACCTTCGCAATGAAATGATGAACGAAATGCTATATATTGCCCGGCATCCGGGTTCTTCTTCCGAGTCGCCATTTCATATGATCGGCCATTTATATCTGTTTTTAGATTATTTCATGCGTTCCGCTGCTACCGTGCGCATGAATCAGAGTGGAAAGATCAGGGATTTTTACATAAAAGAAGCTTTATCTTATATTGAACAGAATTTCCAGAACAATATTACGATTGAAGATATTGCAGCCTTTTGCGGTCTGAACCGGAGTTATTTTGGGAAAATATTTCACGATACCATCGGAAAATCGCCACAGGAATTTCTGATCAGTTACCGTATGACAAAAGCTGCCGAACTTTTGAAGTTAACATCTCTGTCTGTTGCTGATATCGGGAATGCTGTAGGATATCCAAATCAGTTACATTTTTCCAGAGCATTTAAGAATGTCTATGGGACTTCTCCAAGAAGCTGGCGGAATACTAATAAGTTGGAACCTGATTAATCTCTTGCATACTACGGTATGACAAAGGACGTATGAAAAAACTTTCGTTTTTTCATACGTCCTTCTTTGTTTTCATATTCACACTATCCACAAATCTTATCGATCCATGCGAATAACTCTTCCAGGTCGTAGTCTCCGGCATGCGGCATCTCTATCTCCTGATGCCAGTGTTCCAGAACGTCTTTGATATCGCCCCGGTCGTCCTGTATGGTCCGGCCTGTGAAGTTCTGGATCTGGAATGGAAGGCTGTGTGTGTATTCTACAATTTCGTAATTATTAAACATATTACTCCTTTTGAGGCCATTACTTGTCAACGATTTCCCCCGCAATTATCCGCATGGCTTCCACAATTTCCGCAATCTGTTCTTTCGTGATCCCGTCCATGTGAATACCTCCGGTGCACACCACGGTCGTTTTCTTTCCTGCCGATACTTTCTCAGCAAGATAACGGCATACTTCCTCGTCCTTATGCCCCGTCACGTTCAGTACCGATGCCGGGCTGCTCATCTTGCCGCTACCGTCAAGAGACGGTCTTGGAATCGCAAGGACGGTACAGCCTATATGTGGGCATTCCCCACCGCTTACTAATATGTGGTAATCATCGCCGAGTCTGCGAACTTCCACACAGATCTCAGTAAATGTCAGCTTTTTCTTTATTTCCCAGAAGTTATCGGTCTCCATACTGTGACACTCCCTTCTCTACACAAGTCCGGTCCATCGACGGTATTCTCTCGCCTCTATCCCGAACGGTTCCACCAGCTTTGCCGCAATATGATATGTCATCTCTTCGATATTCTCCGGCTGATGGTAAAATGTCATCATCGGCGGAATGATCCGGACCCCCGGAATCGTCGCAAGTTCGGAAAGGTTACGGAGATGTATCGCACTGAGCGGAGTCTCTCTTGCTGCAAGGACCAGTGTCCGCTGTTCCTTGATCGTCACATCTGCCGCTCGCAAGATCAGATTGTCTGCATAGCCGCTGTGGATACCTGCCACAGTCTTCATACTGCATGGAACGATCAGCATTCCTTCCGTACGGAAGGATCCGCTTGCCGGTCCGGCTCCGATATCTTTTGTATCACATACCTGATCTGCAAGTGCTTCGATTTCTTCTACTGTGTCTTTTGTTTCCTGCTGTAATGTGATTTTCGCACTGTCACTTAAAATCAGAATGGATTCATAGTCTGAATCCTCCCGGATAATCTGCAGACACATTTTCAGAATCGGAAGACCACTCGCACCGGTTGCCGCCACAACTATGCGTTTTCTGTCCTTTTTTGTCTTTTCTGCTTTTCGTCAGAAGACATTCCTTATCTTCTCTACTCTCCCTGCACATCTTATTTCACCCAATGCTCCGGATCTACATCCATGAACTGTGCACGCTTGAATCTGTCTTTCTGATCATACGGAACAGTACAGTCGAAGATTGTCTTGCATGCGATTCCGTGATCGCGGATACTGCCGGAGCAGCTCGGATCGTTGGACGGATCCAGCGGATGGCATCTGACTCCTGGAATTGTGATGATATCCGCATCTCCCTGGAATCTTGTATTCATCGCCCACAGTACATCGTTCATATCGAAGCAGTCTACATCTTCATCAACCAGGAATACATGTTTCAGCTCACTGAATGCAGAGAATGCCAGAAGCGCTGCCTGTCTCTGTCTGCCTTCATCACTGGCCGTAAGCTTCTTAAACTGCAGAACGGCCATATATTTTCCGCCGCCCGGTGAAGCGCAATATACGTTCTGAAGTCTTCCAGGCATTGCCTTTTCCACCATTCCGTAAATGCTTGCTTCCGTCGGGATCCCGGCCATAGATACATGTTCTTCACTCGGTCCGATACAAGTCTGCATGATCGGGTTCTTTCTGTGTGTTACAGCTGTTACTTTGATCATCCAGCACTGGTCACTTGCCGGTCCTGTGTATCCCGGGAATTCCGGCATTGCGTATCCGGTATGGCTGTTCTGATCTTCCTGTACTCTTACATTCGGAACAACTTCCCCTTCGATCACATACTCCGCATTGGCGATCGCACGTTCATTTACCGTCAGGCATTTGCAAAGTCTGACCGGTTCACCCCTGAGGGCACCTGCAACTGCAAGTTCATCATATCCCATCGGTGTTGTTGGCGGCTCAAAGCAAGAGCCGATCTCAATTGCAGGATCTACTCCGATACTGATCGAGATTGGCAGACGCTGTCCAAGCTCTTCTGCTCTTTCTGCCATTGCTCCGATGTGGCGTGCACCCGGTGTAAAGAAGATCGATAATTCATCTTTCCCCTGGATGCAGAGTCTGTGGATCGTCACATCACTTACTCCGGTATCCGGATGCGATGCATAGCACATTCCAAGCGTAATGTACGGACCCGCATCTACCGGCGTATTCGTCGGTGCCGGTACTAATTTGTATAAGTCAAAATCCGGATCTGTCGCTTTGTGTACAACTTCCTGACAAGGTGCTGCTTCTTCTGTCAGCACCGGCGGGATCGGGTTATCCACGCTGTGATATAATTTCTTTCCGAGATCTTTCGGATCACATTCCAGCAATGCACCGACTCTTGTTCTGCTCGCAAGCACGCCGATCGCAACTCTTGCTCCCGGATGTCCTTTTACATTGTTAAATATCATTGCCGGTCCTTCTTTGGTCGGACGCATAACGGTTCCGCCCGCCCCGACATGACGGTATACACCGGAAAGCTCTGCCATCGGCTCGACTTCCACATCTGTTTCAATCAGCTGTCCCGACATATCTTCTAACATTTTTAATGCACTTCTAAGATCTGTGACTTTTGCTGCCATAAAATAATCCTCCTATTTTTTCATTCTTTATTGAAATCATTACTCATACTCTTTATTCCAATTTTAAGGATTTTCAGATGCAAAATCAATTCTACTTATGCTATAATTGATTCCAAAATGGAATGAATTGCAAGAAATTTTCGCACAATATAAGGAGACCTCAGATATGACATTTGATCAGATTCAGTATTTTATTGCCATCGCTGAATGCAATACCTATTTTGACGCCGCAGAAGAACTAAATATCTCGCAGTCTGCACTTTCAAAACAGATCATAAAACTAGAGAAAGAACTTGGCGTCGCCCTGCTCGACCGTTCCCGCCGCAAGGCCTCCCTTACCCCCGCCGGAGAGACCTTTTACCAGGACGCCCTGGCCCTTCGCCGGCAGTATGAGATCATGAACAGACACATGAAGAAGTATCAGATTTTCACGGGAAATAAAAATGAACTCCGTGTCGGAACACTGCCGATCCTGACACAGTACGGACTGACCGCACATTTCCGTCAGTTCACCGAATCCCATCCGGACATTCATCTCATTCTCGATGAAGTCGAAGAAAATGACTTAAAAAAGGACTGCTATCCAGTCAGTATGACCTTATTATCTGCCGGGAACAGATGATAGCCGATCAGAGCGACATTTCTTCCGTCTATCTTGCGGACGATGAACTGGTCACCGTCCTTCCCGTTGGACATCCGCTTGACGGACCCGTATCACTTTCCGCTCTTGCAGACGAGTCATTCATCCTGATGAACCGCTACACCTCCGTCTATCAGATCTGTCAGGCACTGTTCGCAAATGTGCCGATCCACCCACAGATTCTAAGAACCGGACGTGTCGAATCGATCATCAGCGCCGTTGCCATCGGGGAGGGCGTAAGCCTCCTTCCATACAGTAACTTCAAGCTCTTTCATCATGAGCACGTAAAGACACTGCCGCTTACGCCTCCGGTAAAGCTTCCTGTCGTAATTGCCGGCACGAAAAAACGGATAAATTCCTCTATCTGTCAGGAATTCATCCGTTGTATGACGGAACATTAAGTTTTGTAACCAGATTGCCCAGATCATCAATTTGTTGATTTCACATTTCATAGCGCGCTATGATAATTTTGTATGTTTTTAGCGTATTTTGTCAGCTATAAACGGTACATGTCTCTGGCACTTTTCTCCGTCTGTTCGACTACTTCTTCATACGTAATGCCCTTTAATTCCGCAATCTTCTCTGCCACATAACGGATATAAGCAGAATTATTACGCTTTCCACGGTTTGGTTCCGGCGCCATGTACGGGCAGTCCGTTTCAAGTACGATTGATGTCAGCGGAATATTTTCCACTACTTCCTTCAACTTCTTCGCATTCTTGAACGTTACCACTCCGCCAACGCCGATGTAAAATCCCATCTTGATATATTCTTGTGCCATTTCTTTTGAATAAGAATAACAATGGATCACTCCGCTTAGTCCTTTCGCATGCTCCTTCATAATCTCCATGGTATCTGCCGCTGCCTCCCGGCTGTGGATCAGAACCGGAAGATCCAACTCTCTTGCCAGTTCCAGCTGCCGTATGAACCATTTTTTCTGCACTTCTCTCGGCTCATTGTCCCAGTAATAATCCAGACCGATCTCGCCTACCGCAACCACTTTCTCCTCTTTAAACAGCTCTTTCATCTGTGCAAAGGTCTCTTCATTCAGGCTTCCGACCTCATCCGGATGAATCCCGACTGCCGCATATACAAATGGATACTCCTTTGCAAGTGCGATAACCTTTCTGCATGAATTGTATGTTGCACTGACATTTATAATTGTGCCAACGCCCTGCTCTTCCATAGAATTCAGCAATTCTACTCTGTCCTCATTAAACTGCTCATCGTCATAATGTGCATGTGTATCAAATATCATATATCCCTCCGGGGACGGCGGATTTTCAAAAATAATGTCTTAAATCCTCCGTCCCAAATCAAAAATGTCCTGTCCCCAGTATCCCAATATTTATCCCATCTTTTTCCACACGTTATCCCAAGGAATTTCATGGTTATCCCACCCTTATCCCAAGGTTTTCCACATACTTATCCACATCATGTGGATAACTTGTGTGACAGATACTGTATATAGATGTCGGATATTGGAGATATATATCAAACAAGGACGGTGATTCCAAAAATCCTCCGTCCTCATTTTCATTCTTTCATATACAAAACTAACTATTATCAACCAGTTTCTTTGTATCTTTCTATACTTACATTAGCAATCTCTGCACCGGCCGGCATATTTTTCTCCGGTGTCATAAGTGCCAGGTTGCCTTCTGCGTCTTCCGCACACAGTAACATACCTTCAGATAGTACACCGGCGAGTTTTGCAGGTTTTAAGTTCACAAGAACCATAACCTTCTTACCAACCATCTCTTCTGCTCAGTAATGTTTCTTAATACCGGATACGATCTGTTTTACTTCGCTTCCGATCTTAACCTGTGAGCAGAGAAGTTTCTTAGATTTTTTCACTTCTTCGCAGGCAATGATTTCACCAACCTGGAACTGCATTTTTCCGAAGTCATCAAATGTGATCTCTGGTTTTGCTTCGATGTCGATCACTTCTTCGTCAGCTTCTTCTTTTGCCTCTTTCTTCTCTTCTACATGTGGATGAAGTTCTTCTACTTTCTTCATTACTTCATTGACGTCCAGTCTTGCGAAAAGGATTTCTGGTTTCTCTGTTACTTTTCCATCACCAAGCTGAGCAAGAATCTTCTCAGATGTTTCTGGCATGAAGGATTCCAGAAGTTTTGCTCCTGCTTTGATGCTCTCGATCAGGTTGTAGAGAACTGTCTCCAGACGGTCTTTCTTAGCCTCGTCTTTTTTGCAAGTGCCCATGGCATTGTCTCATCGATGTATTTGTTGCATCGTTTGAACAGTACGAAGATCTCTGTGATTGCATCTGCGACACGCAGTTCATCCATCTTCGCATCGACTCTCTTCGGAGTATCTTCTGTGACAGCCTTAAGATCTGCATCGACAGCCTTTTCTTCTTCTGTCTCGGCAACACCCTTATCTGTTACAACACCGCCGAAGTATTTATTTGTCATGGAAATAGTTCTGTTTACCAGGTTTCCAAGTGTATTTGCAAGGTCAGAGTTCATACGTTCTACTAAGAGATCCCATGTGATTACACCATCGTTCTCAAATGGCATCTCGTGAAGTACGAAGTAACGTACTGCATCTACTCCAAAGAAATCTACCAGTTCATCTGCGTAAAGTACATTTCCTTTGGACTTACTCATCTTACCGTCGCCCTGCAGAAGCCATGGATGTCCGAATACCTGTTTTGGAAGTGGAAGATCCAGTGCCATCAGGAAGATTGGCCAGTAAATCGTGTGGAAACGGATGATATCTTTTCCGATCAGATGAAGGTCTGCAGGCCAGTTCTTGTTGAACAGCTCTGTGCTGTTGCCGTCACAGTCATATCCGATTCCTGTGATATAGTTGGTCAGCGCATCAAGCCATACGTATACGATGTGTTTTGGATCGAAGTCTACCGGGATTCCCCACTTGAAGGATGTTCTGGATACACACAGATCCTGAAGTCCCGGAAGCAGGAAGTTGTTCATCATCTCATTTTTACGGGATACAGGCTGAATGAACTCTGGATGCTCATTGATGTAGTTGATCAGTCTGTCTGCGTATTTGCTCATCTTGAAGAAATATGCTTCTTCTTTTGCAGGCTTACACTCACGTCCGCAGTCCGGGCATTTTCCGTCTACTAACTGAGACTCTGTCCAGAAAGACTCACACGGAGTACAGTACATTCCTTCGTAAGCTCCTTTGTAAATATCTCCCTGATCGTACAATTTTTTGAAAATCTTCTTAACTATCCCTCTCAGCAGCACACTGCGGCATCCTCACCGGCAGTTCACGGGATTCTCTGTAAGATTTCCTGTTACATACTCTCTTCATCACTGCGTTTGTCATATATCCACTCGTAATTTAAATCGTAGCATATAAGCGGGCGGGATGTCAAGGACTACAGACTGTACTCATCAATCTTCTGCAATTCTTCCTCTGTAAATGGCGCACTGTGTATTGCTTTTATATTATCCAGGATCTGCTTTGCGTTTTTGATGCACCGATCAGGACACTGGTAACTTCTTTTTTCTGAAGAAGCCAGGCAAGTGCCATATCCGCAAGCTTCTCACCACGCTGAGCCGCCAGTTCATTTAACTTACGAATCTGTTCCATACGCTCTGCGGTAAGAATACTTTCTTTCAAAAATCTTCCGTCCTTTCGAATACGGCTGTCTTCCGGGATCCCATTGAGATAACGGTCCGTCAACTGTCCCTGTGCCAGAGGACTGAATGTAATGAGTCCTTTTTCAGATTGCCGGTCATATCCTTTAATCCATTCTTTTCTACTGTTCTGTCAAATATAGAATAACAGTTCTGATTGATCACAAACGGGCATTTCAGATCTTTCAGGATCGCTGCTGCCTGTTCCAAAGTCTCTCCATCATAATTTGAAAGTCCTACATAGAGTGCCTTTCCCTGACAAACAGCTGTTGCCAGAGCTCCCATTGTCTCCTCAAGCGGTGTCTCCGGATCCATTCTGTGGTGATAGAAAATATCCACATAATCCAGTCCCATACGTTTCAGGCTCTGATCCAGGCTCGCCAGCAGATATTTTCTGCTGCCCCAGTTGCCATAAGGGCCTTCCCACATATCAAATCCGGCCTTTGTCGTAATGATCAGTTCATCACGATATGGCATCAGATCTTCTTTTTAATATTCTGCCGAAATTTTTCTCCGCACTTCCGTAAGCCGGACCGTAATTATTGGCAAGATCAAACTGTGTGATACCATTATCAAATGCTGTGAAGCAAAGCGCCTCATATTTTCATAATCGGATGCATCCCCAAAATTATGCCATAAGCCAAGCGAAATCTTGGGAAGCAGTAATCCGCTTCTTCCACAGCGGTTATATTCCATGATGTTGTATCGTTCTTTTGCAGGTGTATACATATATTGCCCTCCTTGCACCGTAGATGATTCCCCGGTGTGCTATGAATGAATTTAAAATTTTCATGTTTAGTATACTTCTCTGTTTTTCGTCCTGCAAGTCAGACTGATCACATTATTTTATATTTTTTAACGGCACCTATATTTCGTGTTCTTCACAATTACAGATCTGAAGTGCCGCTCTATTTTCCACCAAAATATAACCAGGCCATATTCGAGCGGACACCGGATATCATCTTCTAATTTTTTCTTATATTTTCCCATCATTCATATATGCTTCCACTTTTCACATCATTGACGCTTCTTCCCAGAAAGCTTATAATATTCTCGTTATTTACAGAAACTATACATAAGATTGGGAATTTATTATGACCAGAAGACAATATTTCACCGCCGGTTTCAAGGACGGAATACCGATCTGTCTTGGATACATAGCGGTTTCATTTACATTTGGGATCATGGCAAAAAAAGTCGGAATTTCGATCTTTGATGCGGTTCTGATCTCTCTGACAAATGTGACCAGTGCCGGACAGTTTGCAGGGCTGTCGCTGATCGCATCGACTGCTTCTTATATAGAGATGGCCATCACACAGCTTATCATCAACTTAAGATACTGTCTGATGTCCTGTGCGCTTTCGCAGAAGATTGATCCGGAAGCGCCGCTGTTCCACCGTTTTCTCATTGCTTACGGTGTGACCGATGAGATCTTCGGCGTCACAGTTTGCAAGGGTGGAAAACTGAGTCCGTTTTATTCTTACGGGGTTATATTTATCTCTGTATTCGGATGGGTATTCGGTACATTTCTTGGAATCCTGTCCGGTAATATATTACCGGCTCGTGTTGTCAGTGCATTAAGTCGCACTTTATGGTATGTTTCTGGCGATCATCATTCCGCCGGCCCGTAACAACCGTGTACTCGCAGGTGTTGTTGTCATTTCCATGGCAGCCAGCTTTTTATTTGACAAAACACCCGGGCTTAGGAATATTTCATCCGGATTCCGTATTATCATCATTACTCTGATCATTGCAGGAATTGCGGCTTATTTCTTCCCGGTGAAAGAGGACGAGTACGATGAACTGGAAGAAGCTGGCGAATTGAGTGACAGTACAAAGGAGGCACACCATGAATCATAATATTTACATTTACATATTTGTGATGGCGGCAGTTACTTACCTGATCCGTATGCTTCCGCTGACGCTGATCCGCAAAGAGATTAAAAGCACGTATATCAAATCATTTTTATACTATGTCCCTTATGTGACGCTTGCTGCTATGACATTCCCGGCAATTCTCAGTGCCACTGCGAATATCTGGTCTGCACTTGCCGGATTTATCATCGCCGTATTTCTGGCCTACCGTGGCAAGAGCCTGCTGAAGGTATCCTTGTTCGCATGTCTCGGCGTCTTTATTGTTGAGCTGATTACCGGATTATAAGTCATATAAGTTACCGGAAGTTTATGATATTGGCTTCCGATTATAAACAATGAATACATATTTGCGGGAAATCCCCATATAAATGATACAAATGATTTATATGGGGATTTTATGCAAAAATTTCTCGAAAAAATTTAAACGGAAGCCATTACTTTTTTTTTGCTTCCGTCTGCATCCGTACTTCTACTCCTTTTTTCTTCTGTTCTTTCATTCTCAACAGGATGCGGATCAGGCATTTTCGAAATATACTTCTGAACTTTTCCGACAGGAAATCAGTGGAAATACAATTACTCCACTACACCTTAAAAAATCCCGAAAAATATGGCATAGAAAAATGCGCCCATTTCTTATGGACAATGTACCACCGATCCCGAACTGGTCCGGTCTAGTGTCGATGCGGAACGGACCAGACTTCGCTCCTATAACAGAACATCTCTTTCCAAAGACAACCGTCTTACTTATGATGTGCTGAATGACTATCTGAATTCTGCCTACGATCTGTCCCCTTATACACTCTACGACGAACCACTTGCACCTCTCACAGGAACTCAGTCACAGCTTCCGGTCATCTTATCAGAATACCGTTTTTATGAGATCTCCGATATTGAAAACTATCTGCAGCTTCTTACTAAAACACCGGAATATTTCCGATCTATCCTGAATTTTGAACACACAAAATCCGAATCCGGCCTTTTTATGGCATCCTATACTGCCGACTCCATCATCAAAGAATGTCGGGATTTCGTTCATTTAAAAGAGAGTAATTATCTCTATTCTTCTTTTGTAGAACGGCTGGATGAACTTGCTTCCACAAAAAACAGCGGCCTCACCGAAAAACAACGAAAAAGCCTATACCCGGCAGAACAGCGCCTACATAAAAAATATATTTTCCGTCTTATGAACAGCTTATCTCCGGCCTGTCCGAGCTTCGCAATTCCGGTAAGAATAATAACGGACTATGCTATCTTCCAAATGGCCGGACTTACTACGAATATCTGGTAAGAAGTGAGACTGGTTCCTCACGCAGTATTGCAGAACTGCAAAACCTTACGAATGCACAGATTCTTTCGGATCTTACAGTTATGCAGCGAGTGCTGACAGAAGACTCCTCCTCTGGTTCATCTTCCGTAACCTCCGACATCTTCAGCTCACAAGGTACTCTACTCTCCGAATCTGATCCTGAAAAGATTTTATCCACATTATCAAACAAGATTACAAAAGATTTTCCACCATATCCACAGATTCATACACAGATCAAATACGTCCAGAAATCCATGGAAGAATACTTAAGTCCGGCTTTCTACATGATCCCGGCCATCGACAATACTTCCGAAAATGTAATCTACATTAACAAGGGGCATATCACCGACAACCTTTCTCTCTTCACCACCTTCGCCCATGAAGGCTACCCCGGACATTTATACCAGAATGTCTATTACGCAAGCCTTCATCCCAATCCAATCCGCTGTGTACTGAACTACGGCGGCTACACAGAGGGATGGGCCACTTACAGTGAGATGATGAGTTACTACTTTTCCACACTGACCAAAGAACAGGCCACAATATTTCAACGCAACTCTTCTGTCATTCTGGGACTATATGCACTTGCCGATATGGGAATTCATTATGACGGCTGGAAACTTGCCGATGCGGCAGCATTTTCCACACTTATGGGATAACGGATGATGCGACCATTGAGGATATCTATGATCTGATCATTGCCGATCCGGCTAATTACTTAAAATACTATATTGGATATCTGGAATTTCTGGAACTTAAGAAAGATGCTGTGGATAAGTGGAAAGATAACTTTACGCAGATGCGGTTTCATAAGGCGGTTCTGGATGTTGGGCCGGCATCGTTTGATGTGATTCGAGCGTATTTATTTTAAAAAAATGGGACGGGGATTTTTAAAAACCCCGTCCCATTTTCTTAATTCGTATTACTAGCCGCAATCTTCACCTTACTCCAAAGATTACTGATCTCTTTCTTCGTCTCCTCATTATACTCAAAGACTTCATCATTCTTATTATCTGTTCTTGGTATATATGCATCAATTCCTTCGAACTCTCCGCCCTTGCCATACAGATCTTTCATAACCTTCTTATTCGCCGATGTATAACCTACATAACTTGAATTGTCATAAGCTCCGTCATAATCACTTGCATAATTGATAAATGCATGTGCAAGTTCCGGATTCTTCGCATTCTCCGGAATGACCATGGCGTCGGACCACTGGTTGGTTCCGCCTTCCGGCATGTAGTATCCCATGTTTTTATTCTCATTGATCACATATGTCGCATCTCCGGAATAGATCAGACCAAGTGCCTTCCTTCCCTGTGCCATGTTATCAATGATCTCATCGGTAACGATCTCAGGCTTCATGGTCTGTACACATTGAACCAGCCAGTTATACGCTTCCTGGATCTGGCTTTCGTCAGACGTATTCATCGAATATCCCAATGCCTTCAATGCCATCATAAAGGAATCTCTCTCTGAGTCATACAGGTAGATGTCCCCTTTATATTTCTGATCCAGGAAAATGTTATAGCCTTCTTTTTCCAGGTCTTTGATGTCGACTTTTGTCTTATCGTACACGATTCCGACTGTTCCCCAGAAATACGGGACAGAATATTCATTCTCCGGATCATACGGAAGTCCTTTGACCGCATCATATAATTTATCCATACAGTTCAGTTTCGACTTATCCAATTTCTGTAAATATCCTTCGGAAATGAGTCTCTGGATCATATAATCACTTGGTACAAGAATGTCGTAAGCTTCTCCATTTGCGACCTTAATATACATCTGTTCATTCGAATCAAAATTTTCAAGAAGTACCGTTGCCCCTGTCTCTTTCTGGAAATCCTGGATAATATGTTCACCTACATACTCGCCCCAGTTGTAGATACGAAGCGTCTGTCCCTCGAATGGAAGCGGTTCTTTTTCTTGTTATTATATGTTACAACTCCGGCAACCACTGCGAGCGCACATACAACTGCGATTGCAGGTACCAGTACGTTTCGTCTGCCGATGCTGTTTCTCTTCGCACGTTTTGCAAAAAGTGCCGGTGCAGCATTGATGATCACAAGTACGATCGTGATGATCACAACCACCAGTGTCGAGATTGCATTGATACTCGGGTTGACACGTTTACTCATTGTATACACCATGATACTTAAGTTCTTCACACCACGTCCGGTTACGAAGTAAGAGATAATAAAATCATCCACTGACATGGTAAATGCGATCAATGCACCGGCTACGATTCCCGGCGTGATCTGTGGCACGACAACTTTCGTCAGTGCCTGCCACGGTGTTGCACCTAAGTCCATCGCCGCATCTGCGAGGTTCGGATCAAGTGACTTGATCTTCGGCATTACCGATAACATAACATACGGTATACAGAATGCAATATGTGCCAAAAGCATGGTAACGTATCCTTTTTCCACATGGAATGTGATGAATAATAACATGAATCCGATCGCAGTTACGATCTCCGGGTTCATGATCGGCAGGTTATTCGCCTGCTCCATCAGGTCACGTATCAGTTTCTTCGACTTGCTGACTCCGATCGCTGCAATTGTTCCCGCTACTGTTGAGATAAATGTCGCAAGCAGCGCGATACTGAATGTCGTCGACAGTGCATCCATCATATCTGCCGATTCCAGCATATGCTTATACCAGCGCAGCGAAAATCCGGTAAAGCTTGTAAGTGATTTTCCATCGTTAAATGAGAATATAATCATGTACAGGATCGGAAGGTAGAAGAATACAACCGACAGTATCATAAGGATCTTCCCAATTGGACGTTTTCCCTTATTCATAACGATTATACCCCCCCTTTCCGCCCTGGTTACGAATCTCGATCTTACGGACAACCATCATAAGTACCATCATGATGACCGCCATGATCATGGAAATGGCACTTCCGAAGTTCCACTCTCCAACCGTAATGAACTGGTTCTCGATCATATTTCCGATGAGGAAATACTGACCGCCGCCGAGCAGCTTCGGTATGAAGAAAGAACTGACTGCCGGAAGAAATACCAGCGTAATCCCGTTGATGATTCCCGGCACGGAAAGCGGCAGTGTCACACGCTTAAATGTCTGCGCCGGGCTTGCCCCAAGGTCTGCACTCGCTTCCAGCAAGGAATTGTCCATCTTACTAAGTGACGTCTGGATCTGCAGGATCATGAATGGCAGAAAGTTATATACCATTCCCAAAAGCACTGCCCCTTCTGTATAAAGAAGTGATCCCTTTCCAAGTCCCACCATATGCAGGATTCTCTGGATCAGACCGCCGTCGCTTAAGAGTCCGATCCATGCATACGTTCTTACCAGCATGTTGATCCACATCGGGATCGTGATCACAAGGATCAGCGCATTCTGCTTCTTCTGCTCACTGCGCGCAATATAATATGCAATCGGATAGCCCAGCAACAGACAGATCACCGTTGTCTTCACCGCAATTACAATGGAACGCCAGAGGATCAATAAGAAATCCGGGTCGGTAAAAAATTTGGCATAATGTTCCAGTGTAAATGTGAACGATAAGATGCTGTTTCCCTGATCTGTCACGGAATAAAGTGCGATCAGGACCATCGGGAATACTAACATCAATATTGCCCACACGATATACGGAAATGCTAACTGTGAAAATTTCTTCATCTTAGAATACCACCTTCGGCATAACGTGGATATCTTCCGGGAAGAATGTCAGGCCGACCTCCTGTCCTTCCTCCGAATAATCCGTTGTATGGATCTTGAACTCACGTCCGTAGTGGAAAATGTAATCTCATACACGCCTTCTGTTACTTCTTCCGGATCAAAATCATAGTCTACACTGATGTCCACACTCTGGTCTTCATCCGTCAGCTTCCATCCCTGTGCATTTGCCCAGGTCTTAAGATCTGTATCCAGTGCCTGAGATTCTGTGATCTCGTCTACCGTCTTGAAGAAGTTGAACGCCATAACACCTTCATTTGCCTTCTCATTCTTAACGAACGGCTGGTTGACTACGAAAATGGTTCTCTCGATGCTGGTTCCGTTTGAAGTGCTGAATGTAACCGGATACTGTCCTTCTTTTGCTTCCAGTTCATATTCAATATTTGCAATGGAAATGTACTCATCCGTCTCTGTCTCCCATGCCTGTGCATTCGACAGTGCGACGATTTCCTTATCATCCAGATTCTCTACATCTTCTACGTCTACATAGAAGTTGTTGGCACTGATCTTCTCGCTTCCGTCTTCACTGGTTACGTCATGATTGCGGATGACACGCATGTTGACCGTAACGCTCGTTCCCGGAACGGTCTCTACCATGATCTCATAGTGCACACCCTTGAACAGGACACTTAAGACTTCTCCCGTCATCTTTCCGTCTTTTACATCCACGATATCAATATCCTCCGGACGGATCGACATCCACCGGCTCATTCTCCTTGAATCCATGATCCACGCAGTCGAATGTAATATCATCAAAACGAACCTTATAATCCTCAATCATCCTTCCGGAAATGATGTTGCTCTCTCCGATAAAGTTTGCTACGAAACGGTTCGTCGGCTCATTGTAGATCTCCTGTGGGGTTCCGATCTGAAGGATCTCACCTTTCTGCATAACGACGATCTTATCCGACATCGTAAGTGCTTCTTCCTGATCATGCGTTACGAAGATAAATGTAATACCGACCTCCTGTTGGATACGCTTCAGCTCATACTGCATTTCCTTACGAAGCTTTAAATCCAGCGCCGCCAGCGGCTCATCCAGAAGCAGTACCTTCGGCTCATTGACCAGCGCTCTCGCGATTGCCACACGCTGCTGCTGGCCGCCGGAAAGCAGTGTCGTATTCTTATCCTCATAGCCTTCCAGACCGATCAGTTTCAGCATCTTCATTACTTTCTGGTCGATGATATCTTTACTCATTTTCTTAAGCTTTAATCCAAATGCGATATTTTCATATACGCTCAGATGCGGAATAATGCATATTTCTGAATAAGGTATTCAGCTCTCGTTCATACGGCGGCTTGTCGGTGATATCTTCATTATCAAAGATCACCTTTCCTTCGTCCGCATCCAGGAACCCTCCAAGGATTCGGAGCAGTGTAGTCTTACCACATCCACTTGGTCCTAACAGGGTTACGAATTCATTTTCATATATGTCCAGATTGATTCCTTTTAACACAACCTGGGTGTCAAAGCTTTTCACAATGTTGCGAAATTCAATTAGTTTTTTCTCTTCCATTTTTCCTCTCCCTTCTCAGATTTTAAAGCCGCAAGGTATCGTTTCATAATCCTCATTCTTCCTTACATTTGCAGCTGCACTTCTTCTTTTCTTTAAAAAAAATCGGCGGTGTCGTGATCCACAATATCTTTGCCGGGCTATTCCCGTGATTATAAAGATAATGACTCTTCGCACCATCCATATAAAACGTCTCATGCGCCTTCACTTTATATTTTTTACCGCCGCGCATAATCGTAATATTTCCCTTCAGTACATAGCCAAATTCCTCGCCCGTATACGACGTCTGGATATGACTCTTTTTATGCGGATAGAGTGTCATAAGAATCGGCTCCATCTGGTTCTTCTGCGCATTCGGAATGATCCATTCCACCTGGTAATCTTCTTTCTCATCAACGAAGAAATCATCTGTTCCGAACACGATCTGCTTTTCTTCTTCTTCATGAAAGAATTCCGACAGGTTACTTCCAAGTGCTTCCAGAATGTCCGCCAGTGTTGCAATACTCGGTGCCGTTAAGTTACGCTCCACCTGCGACAAAAATCCCTTCGTAAGCTCACTGCGCGAAGCCAGATCTTCCAATGTCAGATCGTTCTGCTTTCTAAGCTCTCTCAGCTTCTTTCCGATATCCACATTTTCACCTCCATATTTTCAAAAGTTTTCTATTACTATACTTTTTTCAAAAATACCGAACAAGCTTTATTATACACATGTATGTGGATAATGCAAGTGAAATGCATGTAAAACCTTGACATATATTAAAAATATGCTATAAGGACATTGCCTGCCCGGAAGTCTGTGGTCCGCAATGCCGCTTACGGAACTTGTAATCGCAGTATATGTGGTGTATCATATGCGGAAATATACGTGTTCACTGCCGGGATAATGTGTTATCATTAACCATAGAAAATTTTCCAGAGGTAACCACATGAATACAGCAACTACAGCAAATATTCAAAATAATAATCCTACTGCCTTTTACCACCTCCCAGGCCTGTTTGAATTTTACGAATTGTACCGCATATTCCTTCCATTATTCCGGAAACACAGGGATTATTTTTATTACTGGTGTGAGATTGGCTCGATCTATGGCGCTCCTTCGGATTGTATCTGGGGCGGCGGGCGTACTTCATTTGGATATTCTGATCCGGAAGACGTGCTTGATCTGGTGCGGGAATACGGCATCTCGGCCCGGCTGACGTTCAGTAATTCGTTGCTACGGGAAGAACATCTTACAGATAAGAAATGTAACGAGCTTTGTAAAATGTTCGAACACGCCTCTGATACTGATAATTCACCACATACACACCAACTCCAGAATGGCGTGATCGTGCACTCCGAGCTTTTATTAAACTATTTACAAAAAAATTATCCTGATCTCTACCTTATCTCTTCAACCACAAAAGTTCTGACAGATTTTCAGGATTTTTTAACTGAAATAAACCGAGAAGATTTCCGTTATATTGTACCGGACTTCCGGTTAAACAAAGTATTCGATAAATTAGACCTGATGTCGCAGCACCAGAAAGATAAAGTAGAATTCTTATGCAATGAATGCTTTGCTGGTTCGGCTGTAAGGACAGAAAGACTTGTTATGAATCTGTCAGCCGGAAGAATCTCGGAAATCCTGCCCCGGAGTTTCACTGTGCTTCGCCGGATGGCGGTAACGGTTACCGCTTTTCCAAGGCAATGGAAAATCCCGGATTCATCAGTGTGGATGATATACAGAATATTTACATGCCAATGGGATTTTCTAATTTTAAGATTGAAGGACGCGGGCTTGGAAGTGCGCTGATTCTTGAATTTCTGCTTTATTATATGACGAAGCCGGAATATCAACTGCATGTCAGGGAAGAGATTTATCTGGATAATATGCTCGATCTTTTTTAGCCATGGGGACAGGGTTTTTGACTTTTTTATTGTCCCTTCCGGATCAAAAATGAACGCAAAAAAACCTGCCAGTCGGCAGGTTTTCTTACATTCTAATCTATTTTTATTTTCTTTTGCTTTTCTATATCTCAAACGTCTCCAGATCATCCGGCACATACAGATTGCCATGATAATACTGCTGTCCTTCCTCCGTATACAACTTCTTTCTCTCCGCCAGATGTGTCTCTTCTGTATGATACAACAACAGATTCGGCACACCGAGTTCTTCCGCAAGCTGGCATGCTTCTTTTACTGTACTATGATGCTTCTCATAAGGCTTGAATTTATCCGCCTCACCGAATAGGCAGAATGCCTCATGAAGCAGCCAGTCACTGCCCTTCACATATTTATAATCCACCTCATTGTACGGCTCGTCACCAACACAGGTGAATTTCTTACCGCTCTTAAGCTGCATGGTGAATCCGAACTGTTTCGCCTTTGTTGAACCAATGTCGAAGAATGTCGCAGGACATCCGAGAATCGTTCTGCTGTCTCCGTCTTTCACGACATCAAACTGGATTCGCTCCCCCATATGCTTACAGACCTTCTGCTGGATCGTCATAGTTGCGATTGCCTGAATCTTCTCTGCCAGCTCCTCATGGCAGTAAATGTGAAGATCACCTTCATATTTTCCCTGGTTCATTCTCTGTCCGATCATACGCACCAGCCAGATAATTCCAAGCACGTGGTCTACATGCTCGTGTGTAACGAAGATATCGTGGATATCATTCATGTCGATTCCTGTGTCTTTTAATACTTTCAGAATACGGTTGCCACCGCCTGCATCTACAAGGAAATGTTTCCCTTCATCGCTGATTGCATAGCAAGTATTATAACATTCACTTACCGTTGCATTTCCGGTTCCTAATATTGTTAATTTCATATGCTTTTCTCCATTTCATTTCTGGTTTTTGTACCGCTTTTTTCGTAGTACTTCTATCAGCAGTATAGCATATTTTCTCCAAAATCATCTCCCAGATCATACACAATTACCTTCTGATTTTTCACATCCGCAATCTCGAAAGCAATCTCCTGATGTGTAACGGCAGGTGCTGCCATGTCATATAAAACGCCATCGATCAATTCATATCTCTGGTCATCGGGCAGGGCATAGTAATCCTCTAATGTATATTCCCCCTACTTCTTTACCTGATATGCTCCCAGCGCTTCTGCTTTGCTTTGTTCTTTTTTAATTCTCTCATTTCGGTGATCGTCATAACCATTGCACTTTCCATCTCTAAATTTTGTATATTTAAAATATTCCAGTGAGTTACCAGTTTGGGATAAAAATATCTGCTGTCAGCAGTTTTGGCAATCTAATTTCACGATAATCTGCAGGACTTGTTACTGGCAGCACCTTTACGAACGCATGGCGATACAAAAAGAGCCAGCAGGGACGGGGAAAATTCCATTTTTCCCGTCCCCATTGGCTATAAATCCGACAGATCTACCTCATAAATATAATGTTCCGGCTCTTTTTCTCTCTGATAAAACATCACCATATACCACGGAAAATATTCAATTTCCTCTTTTTGCTCAACATTCCCTTTGCAAAATACAATTTTTCTTCCAAACTTCCAGTTTTCTACTGCAGATACTTTATTCAAAGCAGAATGCTTTTGATAATCATTTCCTGATTTTATCTCAAGAAGGTCAATCTTCAATCCATTCTGTATTACAAAATCCAATTCTCCGTACTTTTTCAACTCAAAATAATTCAATGAGAATCCACCGCTTTTTATTGACTGGGCAAATACATTTTCCAATATACTTCCCATATTCACATCCATATTCCCCTGTAAGAGTTCAAACTGAATGTTCTCCATGCAGGAAGCACAGAGCAGACCTGTGTCTCCCATAAATAATTTGAACAGATTTCTCTTTTCATTAAGCTGTAACGGAGCCTGTGGTTCTGTAACATTATAAGATGGCAAAGCAACACCTGCATCACTTAGCCACATAAATGAATTCTCATAACGATTCATTCTTCCATTTTCATCAATCCTGTTTAAAATAAACCGTCTGTTCTTATCATCCAATTGAGATGCAATACTATCAAAGATGGCTTTAATCCTCACTTTTTCCGCACCTTCGGAATACTTCGATATATCCTGTCTGTATAATTCCAGAATATTTCTCTGAAGCCTAACTACCTTTCCGATATCATGCGTATCTACATAAGTCTGGACAACATCCGGCATTCCACCTACAACAATATAAGTTGCAAAAAGTTTCAACAATGTTTCATGCATTCTGTTGGAACTTCGTTATGATTTTCATAGCAGAACTGTAATGTAGTAAATGTTGTATCCTGCACTCCATTCGCCCGGAGAAATTCCCTGAAATTCATAGGATACATAGAAACAATCTCTTCAAATCCAACCGCATAAGAAGGAACTTCTTTATACCTGACACCAAGAAGTGAACCGGATTCAATATAATCAAACCGTCCATCTTCAACCAGGAACTTGATTGCACATCTTGCATTGGGGCATTCCTGTATCTCATCCAGGAATACCAATGTCTTTTCCGGCTCCATCTTCTGCATCTTGAAAGCAGTCAGGTTCTCAATAATAGTATCTGCATCCAATTTATCTTCAAAAAAATTTTTTCGGCACCTTTATCTAATATGAAATTGATTTCTATAAAATTTTCATATTCTTGTTTTGCAAACTCTCTGATAATTGTTGTTTTTCCAATCTGTCTTGCGCCTATAATACAAAGTGCCTTTTTATTTTTCTGAGTTCTCCATAATTTTAATTTTTCCGAAATCTCTCTTTTAAGCATTGAATCGCCCTCCTGATATTAGTATTGTAACATTATTCTCGTGTTATTCAATGTTTTTGTAACATTATTCTTATATTTTCTATTATATTTTGTAACATTATTCTGAATATTAAAGTCGGAATTTTATTATTTCTTATACCAGTTTTTTATGCACAATGCACACCGATCTTCTTTGTTTCATGATACTGCATCAAAAAAGCTGCCATCTTTATGGATGACAGCTCACTGTCTGTTTCTGATATTGCCATTAACTGTGGCTTTGTAAAGCTATGCTTTGCCAAACTGTGAAGGCATTCGTATTGAAGTGCCTCCGATCCGGAAGCGGCTGTTGAGGAATGATTTGTAATGCTTTTATAAATTAATGTCTTCTATAATTTTCAGGATAATATATACTTCCATCCAGCATTAAGATTCCTGGTACAATATAATTTATGTTTTTAATCAGATAATCCCGGATTCTGTCCTTTAAGCTTTTCTTTGTTGTATTCATATTATCACCTGTCAATGATATAATAACGTTCTTTCATAACTCACAGTAACCAATAAGTCCCTTTCCCACATTTAGCAACAATTTTTTCATCCTCTAAATGATTGAGAATCCGATCTTTAAGAGAAGCACTAACCGACTCGCCATTTGCGGCGATTCCAAGTTTTGCAGCGAGAGTAGATGCGATTAAATTCATAAATTTAACATCCTGTTTTAGTACATTGCGATATTTTTTCAGAGATAATACCGCTACAGTTACCGGGGTAACTGCTTCTACAAAATAAATACATGGTGCCGGATTCATAAATTCCATATCCCCCAGAAGATAAATTCCTTCATTCATAGCAATAAAATATTTAGAACCATCGTCCCGTATATGATAAATATTTACCGTCCCTTCTATAACAATCTGCAACCTGTCATCTGAATTGCACGGTTGACACAGCAATTCCCCTTTTTCCTACTGATATATCTGAAATTCCAGATTCTGTGTATCAAACTCTTTCTCTAACTCTAACTTTTCAATTGCTCTTTCACATTTAACTTTGTCTTTAATCTGCTTCATATCTCTATCTCCTGTCTATCATATTATATGAAAATCAGATATGTAGTAAGACATATGTCTGGGTTGTAATTCGATTATTTTCGTAAAATATTTAATGTACTAATGAAAGGAAAGAGATCTTCCTTCTATATTTCGGTGCAAAAACTATGTGATACTTACAATTCCACGTTGTATGTGATAAACTATTATTGTCCATCTTGGACGACCTCCTTTGATTAATAATATGGTTGGCGAACCTTTTATTATTATATCATTGGAGGTTTTCTACACAACGCTAAAGCTCTTTCAACCACCCGCATAGCAGGTGGTTTATTTGTTTCCTAAAGTTTCGTTTTGGGGAACATCCCAAAACTCCACAATAGAAAACAGGGCCTTGCCCTAACAAAAATAATGGACTACCTCCAGTTTATAACTGGTGCAGTCCATCATTTATCATTTCTTATTTACCTGATGTCTTACCCTTAATAGTCATTCTTATTCCTTCTTATCTGTTAGCAGATGCAACACGTCTTGCATCTCTCATGATCTGTCCTGCTGCATAACCATTTCCAGACATCACTGCAGAAGCCACCGCAAAATACTCTGCATTATCCAGGACATATTTTTTGAAACGCTCCACTAAACTAGCCTTTTTCTCTGTGTTATTCATTACCATTGTATTCTTAATTGCTACTGTGCTCATATTGACCTCTCCTTTTTTTACTGTCTATATATTTATTTTCTTTGTTTTCCGTTTACATCTTGCATTTTAGCCTTGTTTTCAATTTCAAACCAGTGCTATAATTATCTTATTTTAAAACGATATTGACATTTACTATTCATATAAAGGAGGATATTATGGCAAAAGCATATCACGAAGCACTCCATCCACTTGGCAATCTTGGAATACAGGTATCTATGGCAGCACTTGAAAACACACATATTCCGGCCCACTGGCATGAGGCTATGGAGATTTTATTCTGTCTGAATGGTTCTGTCCGTATTCATATCGAGCACGAACATCTTACCCTTCAGCGCAATCAACTGATTGTTTTTGATTCAAAAGAAGTTCATTCTATTCATTCTGATTCTAAGCTATATATGTTCTTATGTATCCATGTTGATAAAAAGCAGCTTTCTGTTTACTGTCCGGATTTGGAACTATATCACATCAAATGCCGCCCGGTTTCTCTGGATGATTCAAAATCCACCCCGTATATTCACCTCTGTCAGCTTGCACACGATCTGACACGAACCAATGTCGAAAATAAAAACACCAGCGCCATGCGTTCAGACGGCACGGCATTGCTGATGCTTGCTGATTTGATTCGTTATTTTTCCGTATATTCCCTGCCGGGAACGACTACTGGAACAGGTCAGTCTAATGATATTCTGCGAAAGATCATCTCTTATGTGAATGAACATTATACAGAAAAGCTCTCATTGGAAGAAGTAGCTAATCAGGTAGGATTCAGCCGAGAATATTTCTGCCGTTTTTTCAAGCAAAGCATATGGGTATCACATTTCTTCGTTACTTGAATGAGGTGCGTATTTCTCATGCTGGACGTATTCTGATGAATACAGACAAGTCCATTTCTGAGGTAATGCAGGAGAGTGGTTTCACTAACCAGACGATTTTTAACCGTCTTTTCAAAGAGATTTACGGAATGACACCTCGTCAGGCACGCAATAGCTATGCAGAAAATACCTATTGATAACATCCAGATATAACGCAAACTCTGATATAGCATGTAGCTCTACCGTCTTCTGCTTTTCGCTGGATAATAACTGCTTCCACCTATCATCAAGATTCCCGGCACGATATATTTTTCATTTTTTATAAGATAATCCCACACCCTGTCTTTCAGACTTTTCTTTATTGTATTCATATTATCACCTGTCAGTGGTAAACTGACATCCTTTCGTAAGCACATCTTCTTTTTCCAGTCACATATCACCACTCTTCATCGATTCTTACAATATTTACATCACAAACATTCGACTTTATTCCTCCGCCAACTCCCCAAACTCCGTCTTCTCAAATTCCTGAATGGAAATATGTCTCTTATTCGGGTTCGCATACACGAAAGTCTTATCTACATTCTCCAGATAGTTCTGGATCTTATCGTTCGTCGCACTGATGATCGCCTGGAAGCCAAGTCCGCGGATCAGCGAGATACAGCTTGCCACCTTCTCGGCATCCATCTTGGAAAATGCCTCATCCAGCACAACCAGACGCAGTGTCGGAGACCGGTGCATCTTCGGCGACAGGTTGATCTTATAAAGCTGTGCAAAGCTTGCCAGAAGCGCCACATATAATGGGTTCTGTCCCTCTCCTCCCGAGTTCTTCTTGATCATCTTACTCAGTCCGATCGTCATCTCCTTATCGCCATGTACGATCTGCTGCATATCGAATGACAGATAGGTTCGGTAATCCGCATACTTATCCATGTTGCGTTTCGCCTCATCCATCTCGTCCTTCGTCGCATTCTCCGGCGGGATGAAGATATTGATCAGCTCGTTCATCATCTCCCCATACTGGTTCTCATGCTCCATCGTGAACATATCAAGCTGGTTGTCCATCGTATCATCTAAGTCAGACGGACGGATCTGCAGGGAATCATCCATGAACATCTTATAATATTTTCCATCTGCACCCTTGTTCTTCGTGATCACGAACTGATACTTATCCTTACCGAAGTCCAGTTTGCTGATGATCCGGTTCAGCTCATCCCTTCTCTGATAAGCCTCCAGGATCGCACTCCGGATCTTGAAGATGAAGTCATCTTTGAAATGCTCCACAGCCGCTTTCGCCTGTGTCTTCGCCGACTCCCTGTAAGTCTCCAGATGATCGCAGGACAGCGAATTCAAAAGCTTCTCATACGGCGCGTTGTCCCGGATAGAAGTTGAGAATGTACGGTTCGGATATTCTCTGATATAACTGCTTCTCTCTTCCACCAGCTTCCGGTAAGCGTCTTCCTCTTCTTCCCTGAGCGTATATACCCGCGAAACCATCTGACGTCTCAGATACTCATAATTCTCTGATTTTCTGCCCGACAGATATTCCTGGAACTCCTTCTCGTAACGCTTATCTGCTACTTTTCTCTTCACGTCCTTCATCTGTTCTTCCGATTCGAGAACTTCTGCATTCAGACGTTCGATTTCTTTCTTGTTCTCCCAGATTGCTTCCTGCACCTTGGATACGGATTCTTTCTTCGCATCCTGTGCCGCCTGCACTTCTTTCTTCTTGCCTTCCCATGCAGCAACGGATTCATCCTTTAACTTCTGCATCTGTTCCAGAAGCTGAGCCTTTTTCCTTTTTCTTTGGAAATGATTGCCTTGCTGTCAGCCAGCCATCCGAGATAATCCTCTGCCGGCTGCTTCAACATCTCCATCTGCATTGCCTGGCGGATCTCTTCTAACAGCTCCTGTACCGGCATTCTCTCGCCATTTAACTTCTCACATTTTTCTTCCAGCTTGCGGATTCTCTGGCGCATACTCGTCTCACCGATGTAGGCTCTTCTGGTGTAATTCTCCGGATTCATGTGCTGCAGTTTGTAGCTCTGGTACAGCATACAGTCCGGTGTCACACCGATCCTGCACTCACGCAGTTCATCCAGTGATTCGCATTTTTTTACATTTCCAAGGAAGAAATTAATGTATTCCTGCACATACGCTTCTTTCGCTTTTACTACTTCTGCCAGCGCGCCCGGCTGTACCTGATGCTTGTCCTTCGTAAGCTTCTCCGTATCCAGGACTGCTGCCCGGAAGAAACGTTTCGTATCCATCTCCTGGTAAATGTCCATCGCAGCCCTGGCATACTTTGGTTCCACGATCAGCTGCAATTTATTATTTCCAAGATAACCCTCCACTGCATTGTGCCATCTCTCGTCCTTCACATCCAGAAGATCCGCAAGAATATGCACATTCACAAACTTGCCGCAGCGCTCATGCAGACGGTTACGCAGTTCGAATCTCGCCTCTTCCCGCTCTCTCGGATAAGCCTTCTTTACCTCCTCCAGTTCTTTTAATTCTGCTCTTTGCCTCTTTCTCTTCTTTCTTGATCCGGCGAAGGTCTGCATCCGCTTCCTGTCTCTGGTCTTCCAGCTCCTCCTGCAGATCTTTTAAGCCTTCCTGCAGGCGCACAAGCTCTTCTTCGGAAATGCTTCCGTCTGCGAATTTTTCGATATCCCAGATCACCTGATTTGGCGTAATGTCTTTCTCCGTCCATGCCTTCAGATGCTCTGCAGTCTGCTCCCAGCGGACTTTTCCGTTATTCAGACGCTCCAGGCGTCTCATTTAATGTATCCAGATCTGATTCCAGTCTCGCATACCCACTGTCTGCGATCCGCAGAATGATCTCTTCATACTCTTTCTGTAGGTCCTTTTCTTCCTGCTCCAGCACCTGTTGCTGCTTTTTCAGATCTTCGATGGCTTCCTGCCTTACCTTGATCCGGTCTCTGGCTTCCTGACTCTTCACCTCATGGTTCATAATCTCCAGACGGTCGATCTGATAAGAGCACACCTTCTCCTCATCGGATTTTTCTGCATACTGCTCATATTTTCCGCAGATCAGTTTCAGTCTTCTGATCTCCTCCATCGTCTCTTCGATCTTACTGCGCATGCGTCCATACTGCATGACACTTTCCTGCAGATCCTCAATATGGATATCCTGCTCCATACAGATATATTCCTTCACAAACTCTTCCAGCCGGATATTCATCCGGAACGGGATGGCGCGTTTGAATAGCTTTGGAAATTTTTCCATGTCCAGACCGCCAAGATAGATATCGTATAGCTGTCTCCGGAATCTTTCATTGCTCGGACCGCAGTAGAACTGTTCCGGCGTAAAGGAACGCTGCAAGTACTCACGCATTTCCGCAGTGGTAAGGCACCGGCCTTCCGAACGGTAATGATTCGGAAGTAATTCTCCCGTATGCCAGAAGAACAGGCGGCTTACGTCATTATTCGACGTATCCACGTCAAACACAACACCGACACACTGCTTATCTTTGGTATTCGTCTGTGTCAGCTCCAGCACGATCGTACTGGAAAAATTACGGTTTCTTAAATACTGTGATTCATTATTTTCACTGATATTCACCATACCTCTTAAGTACTCGATCAGTGTACGGTCCGAATCATCTGCTGCCGCCTTGTTGAAAAATCCACGGCCATCCGTATTGGCATACAGCACGATCTGGATCGCATCCAGAACCGTCGATTTACCACTTCCGGAATGTCCGGTGAAGAAGTTGATTCCCTCATTAAGCGTCAGTATCTTTTTATCTATGTAATGCCAGTTATTCAGGCATATCTTCGAGAGTGCTTTGAATGGCGCTTCGTCTCCAATTTGATCCTCCTCACTGAATGTTGCTAATAATTCCCTGATGTCGTCTCCTAAAAGTACCGTATGGATACAAGGGTAGATGACCAGGCGGGTCGACTCATTTAATTCTTCCAGTACATCAAGCGGCTCGATGATCTGATACTTCTTCAGAAGTGCGATCGTCCGTCTCATTTCCGTAATTGACGGAAGACTCTTCAATACATGAAATTCTCCCGCTTTTCCGTTTACTGCACCAAGTGTTGTCACCACATGGCTGCTCGACGATGCAGTCTGCATCTGCTCGTCATAGATAAGCTTCAGCACCAGTAAATAGATCGTCGCCAGACGCGGCAGCTTCTCACCCCATAACTGCTCTCCCTGGATATAGATCACACCCATATGTACATTTTCCCGCAGTATGATCCCCGCCACCTCAAAATATGCTTTAAAAAAATTCCAGATGCTTCGTACAGGTACGGGATTCTTTTGTATACTGCATCCTTCCCGCACGTTTATCAAATTTTCTTTCCAGGAGAAATGTCTGACGGTACAGTGTCTGGATGACCTCTGTGACCTCTTCTTTTTCTTCCTGGGTTAGCTGTTCGTAGTAATCTATCATTATTCTTAGAACTCCTTTTATCAGAACTTCTTTATATTATGTTCATCACTTTTCTTTCTGTTTTGCATTACAAATTATTACACACTATTACGCCCGTCTCTTCACGAATCTTAATGCCGGATACCGGTATCCGGCCTTTTCCACCATCTCCGGTTCTTCTTCCAGCACCATATATCTGCTGTTCTTACGCGTACTGTAATCATAAGCCAAAATCAATTTTTCAAATTCTTCCTCATCCGCAATATTAATCTTCGACGCATCCATCACTTCATCTTCCATATTATTCTCGATGAATTCTTCGATCTGCTTCTTGCTGAACCGCATCTGGATCCGGTTCAGTCTTAAGATATCATCCTTATCCAGATCTCCCGTCGTCTCATCCGGAAGGAGCTGGCTGATGAAGTCTTTTCTGGATTTTCTTCTCTTATATAAAGACTTCTCCGACAGAATTTCCAGCAGCGACAGATTCATGCGCTTTCCGGTCTCTGTGATGATCTCTTCCATCTGATCCGGATCTTCCGACATTTTATTCAGAAGCTGTACCACCAGACCTTTCGTATCTGTCTCACCGCTTAACAGATAATTCATCCTCGTTACCGTCGCACGGACGTACTTCGTATGTTCCTTATCCATATTAGCGATTCTGTGCTCAATATCATCAAATCCCCGCTCGATCAGATCCAGCAGATCCAGTACATCATCCTGATTATCTCCAAGCATCTTCGACCGCGCCTGTACCTTCATGATAAATGCCTCATCATCCCGGATCTCTCTCAGACATTTCTTAATATCCATCTTATAAATGTAAAAGTTATCCGACGTCTTCAGAATATGATACTTCTTCCACACGATCTCTTCCACATAGCTGTCCAGATGCTCTCTTAAAATCCCGCTGTACGAATCCTGCTGTAAAAGTTTTGCAAAAAACTTGTTCATGTTATGAAGCATGTCCTGCAGTGCCTTATTCAGCCGCCTCGTATTCACCAGTGCCGTCCTCAAAAGCCCGATACTCGCCCTCGGATCATTGCGAAATGCATACAGCGTCGCATACACATTCTGGATATAAATATCCGTCTCCGACGCATCTTCCGAATTCAGCTTTTCAAATGCATCGATCATCACCGCCGCATAATCCGGAATGACAATATTCGTCACTAGTGTATTATAATCCTCGATACGCTTCAGCCATCCTGCCCGCAGAAGCCAGTTTAATATCCTTGATGACGGCGTCTCCAGCATATCAAAATCCGTATCATTTTCCTCCCGCTGTAACTCAAACCGTTTCTTCGCATTCATGTCACTTAAGATCTGGATACATACTTCTTTCGTCAGGAAATAGTTATTATATTCGTATTCTTCATTAATACATAAAAGTGCTTCAATATAAATATCCCGGTTGACCGAACGGAACAGACTCCAGAACGTATCCGGGATTTCATTCATTAACTGCATCTTGTTTTCCTCCAAATGATTCCTTACAATTTTAACATTTTTAAGGGCTTTTTTCTACTGCAAGTTATTTTCCGCCGTTTTATACACTCTTTATTTGTTTTTTATCTTCATAGCTGATATGATAAGATAATAAAGATAAAATAAAAGACAACATACAATATAAGAATGAATACGGAGGTAAAATCATGTCCGAAAATATAGAAAAAGCAGTACCGACAGAAGAATCACCTAAGACTAAGGAATCTGAAACTAGCGCACCTGCTGCCACTGACAACGTTGTGCTTTATCCCGTTGCTGATATATCTGCTGCGCAGGAAACTACAGACACTGAAACGGCTGCTTCTAAGGAAATTACCGACCCCCAGAACACAGATAATCAAACAACTATCGACAGCAAAACTACCGACGGTAAAGCTTCCGATAACGCAGACAAATTCAGTGACACCCGAAATACAAAAGAATTTTCGAAAAAAGATGCGGAAGAAGACGAAGACTTGGAAGAAGACTTTTACGAACAACAGGAAAAATCCCGCTCCAAAGATGAACATCCGTTCCGTGAGTTCTTCTCTAATTTCCGTTCCAAACGCAAGATCGAAATGAACCGCGATGAGCAGATCCTTTCCCGCATCAGCGATGAAGATCTGATGGAATATCTCCGTATGGAACAGAAACGTATGGAACTCCTTCAGCAGGCGAAAGAAGTCCGCGAAAAAAAGATTCTGGACCACATTCCAGCTCTTTATCTGTCTGTTATCCGTTATCCTTGTTATTTATTTTCTGAAGGATAACCCGGTAATATTAGTCTCGATCCTTTACACGGTCGGAATTCTCACTGCTCTCCGCATATGGAGCAAATCCCAGAACGGAAAAGACCACAGAGACAAAAAAGATTCCTCAGATTATCATAAGAAACCCTGGGAATAATTACATTTTCCCGTGACATTTTACCACATCACACGATCATGTCATCATACCCGCCAGCACTACGCTGGCAGTCACACCAGCCAGAGTTGCAAGCAGCGCACCCGTTAATGTATAGCGCATCTTCGTGACTCTGGCTGTCATATAATATACACTCATGGTATAAAAGATCGTCTCCGTACACGACATACTGATCGAAGCAATCCGTCCGATATACGAATCTGTTCCATATTCTTTAAAAATGTCCAGCAAAAGTCCCGTCGCCGCCGATGAGGAGAACATCTTTACCACTGTAAGCGGAACCAGCTCTCCCGGAAAACCGATTCTGTCCGTAAATCTCCCGATTCCATTTGCAATCAGTTCAAGGAAGCCGGACGCTCTCAATATCCCCACCGCCACCATTAATCCGACAAGTGTCGGCATAATCTTGATCACTGTCAGAAACCCCTTCTTTGCACCTTTAATAAACGTATCGTATACCGGAACTTTCATTAACAGTCCATAACCTACAATCCCGAAGATTACCAGCGGGACTATGAAATCTGTAAGATATAACAATATTTGCATATTAACATTCCTTCTTTAAATTATCCTCTTACAGTTTATTCTATTGGCTTGTCATATATTAATATATAACTGAGATTGGTGCAATTTCCGGCAGCCCCTTACAAACGCATGGCGATTTATACCGTCATATTTTCCACACTGTTTGCATATTATACTTCAGATATCCACATACAGGAGTCTCACTTATGCTGAACTACCTCTGGTCTTTTATGATTCTTACAGGCATCGTATACGCCGCATTCACAGGCCGGATGCCCGATATTACAAATGCAGCACTTGATTCATCCAAAGAAGCCATCTCACTTTGTATTACCATGATCGGTGTCATGTCTTTTTGGGTAGGACTGATGGAAATTGCTTCCAAAGCCGGAATTATCCCGGCCGCTTCCAGAAAGATCCGGCCGGTCATTCGTTTCCTTTTTCCAAATCTTCCCGCCGGTCACCCCGCCGAAGAACCGATTACCACCAATATGATCGCCAATATCTTAGGTCTTGGCTGGCCGCCACTCCTGCCGGATTAAAAGCAATGGAAGAATTATCGAAATTAGAAGAACAGCGCCGCAAACATCTGGCTCCCGGTATCTCCCGCCCTGCCGGAACAGCAAGTAATGAAATGTGTACATTCCTGATCATCAACATTTCATCTCTTCAGCTTATTCCGATCAATGTTATTGCTTATCGGAGTCAGTATGGAAGCGTTAATCCTGCTTCTATTATCGGAGCCGGTATTGTATCAACCCTGATCAGTACCGCCATTGCTGTCATCTACTGTAAATTGAAAGAACGATGACGTTTTCAAAACTGATATCCTCTTCATCCACAATAAATGATCACATTCACAAAGTTATCCCCATTTATAAAATATCCTGTGGATAAATATTCTTTTGTCGTAATTTAATGTAGACAACTTCACGGAACAGTGCATATACCACCGACATCAACGGAATAAATATCAGCATTCCGACAATTCCCATCAGACTTCCGCCAACACTCACTGCTGCCAGCACCCAGATTGACGGAAGTCCAACCGAATTTCCCACTACATGTGGATAAATCAGATTCCCCTCAATCTGCTGAAGTACCAGAAACAACACAATGAATATCAACGCCTTAAACGGACTCACCATAAAGATCAGAAACGCCCCGACCGCACATCCGATAAATGCTCCAAAAACCGGTACCAATGCCGTAAATGCAATCACAATTCCGGTCAACAGTGCATATGGCAGTCTAAACAGTGTCATCGTGATTACAAACATTGCTCCAAGGATCAAAGCCTCCACGCACTGTCCCGTCAAAAAACCGGAAAATGTCTTATACGTCAGAGCCAGCACTTCCAATACAGCTTCTGCTCTCCCCTTCCTGACAAACGCAAATAATACTTTTTTTTTCGCCTGTCTTCCCAGTTTCTCTTTCTGCAGCAAAATATAAACTGCGAATACAAATGCAATAAAAAACGTTCCCACTGCACCAATAATATTTTTGCCGTATTAATGGTAGTCTCCAGCACACTTCCCGCTCCGTTTTTCAGAAAGCCTGCCGCCGCTTCCATAATTTTATTCCAGTCAAATTCCAGATTGTTCACGACATTCATAATTTCTTTATTATTATGGAACCAGTGATCTGCCCACCCCTGCACCTGCGGGATAAACTCCTGAATACTCTTTCCCAGATTGGCAAATGTTCCTGCCAATTGCGGAAGCAGCCCGAATATTATCATTGCCAGAATTCCGGTTACACCGGCAATTACAAGCATCAGACTGATTCCCCTGGCATATTTTCTTTTATATTTTTCAGAAATTTTTCTCTCTGTAAATAATTTCCGTTCTACAAAGTTCATCGGTACACTTAAGGCAAATGCAATCGCACCGCCAAGCAAAAACGGATATACTATATTTAATACAAATTGAAACGCACTTATCACAACATCAAATTTCCACAGACAGACAATCAGTACTGCCGTAAATATGATCAATCCCCTGATCTGCTTCACTGTCCCTTGTTTTAATTCCATTTTGTCTTTCCCTTCAAATACTTCCCTGAATCACAGGAAGATTCAGAAATGCAAGACCATATACTGTCATCAGCTGCGTCATATTTAACGTAACAACCTTAAACATGGCATGTAATCCCGGAATTGTAAGAACACCCGTGATCAGAACAGTACCTAAGACAAATGCTCCGATCAGATATTTATTATTAAAGAATCTCTTTGAGAATATTACCGGCTTATCGTCTTTGCAGTTAAATCCATGTACCAGACGGCTCATACACAATGTTCCAAACGCCATCGTACTTGCCAGAACTGCATCCTGTCCTCTGTATCCGATCAAGAATGCTTTGCCATTGTCATAATCCCGATGCACAGACCTTCGGTTCCGATATTCACCAGATATGCTTTCGTAAGTATTGACTCATTCACAGGTCTCGGTTTCTGATCCATAACCGCTTTAGAATGCGGTTCCATACCCAGCGCAATTGCCGGCAGGCTGTCTGTCAAAAGATTAATAAACAACAGATGTACCGGGGCAAAAGGCACCGGTAATCCGGCCGTTGCTGCATACAGTACCGCAAGAATTGCTCCGAAATTTCCGGATAATAGAAATTGAATTGCATTTTTAATATGCTGATACAGATTTCTTCCATTTTCCACTGCCTTCACGATCGTTGCAAAATTATCATCTGTCAGAACCATCGCCGCCGCATCCTTAGCAACTTCGCTTCCGGTCACACCCATTGCAACACCGATATCCGCCTGTTTTAAAGCCGGCGCATCATTCACACCATCTCCTGTCATTGCCACAATATTTTCCTTTTCCTGCCACGCACGGACAATCCTGATCTTATGCTCCGGAGAGACTCTTGCGTAGACCGAGATTCCCTCTACAAAGTCTTTTAAATCTTCATCTGACATATTTTCAATATCAGCACCTTCACAGGCTTCTGACTCATCCTTTAATATTCCAATCCTCTTTGCAATTGCCGCAGCCGTGACTTTATGATCTCCTGTAATCATAATCGGCCGGATTCCGGCATTCAGGCACTTGCTACCGCAACCTGCGACTCTTCTCTCGGCGGATCCATCATTGCGATCATTCCGATAAATATCAGATGCTCTTCATCCTCTGTACCGATTTCTTTTTCCTCTTCCAGATGTTTATATGCAAATGCAAGAACTCTTAACCCTTCTCTGGAAAACTGCATATTCTGCATGGAAATATTCTTACAGTCAGAATCTGTCATCTTTCTTACAGTATTTCCAACTCTGATTCTGTCCATACGATCCAGTAATACATCTACAGCACCTTTTACGATCATTATATGATCAGCCGTTAACATCTTATCATCTTGAATCCTATGAGCTGTCGACATCAATTTCCGCTCACTGTCAAATGGAACCTCAGACAATCTCGGATATCGTTCCCTTACCTGCATAATCTCGATTCCCAGATTACTTCCGAGATTAATAAGTGCCGTTTCCGTAGGATCACCAATCTCCTGTCCGTCTGTATTCGTTGAATCATTACACAGGATACTGAATCTCAAAAGCAGTTTTTCATTTTCATTTTTCAGATTAATTTTTCCGGCCGGTATTCTCTTTTCATTTACATAATAATCTTCTACCGTCATCTTATTCTGCGTCAGTGTCCCCGTTTTATCCGAACAGACAATCGATACACTGCCAAGACCTTCTACCGCCTGCAGTTTTCGTATAATTGCATGTTCTTTTGCCATCTTCTGTGTTCCAAAAGATAATACAATCGTCACAATCGAACTAAGAGCTTCCGGTATCGCTGCAACTGCCAGCGCAACAGCAAACATAAACGCTGAACCAATAGATTCTCCCTGAAATACATTTACCCCAAATATTATGCCTGAAAATACAAGAATTAATATCGACAATTTTTTCCGAAGTCATCAAGATTCACCTGCAGTGGTGTGCGCTTTTCTGATGTATTCTTCATAAGATCTGCAATCTTTCCTACTTCTGTATTCATGCCGATTGCAGTCACTTCGTATCTTCCTCTTCCATACGTAACAAAACTTCCGGAGAATACTTTGTTCGTCTGATCGCCAAGTGCTGTTCCGACTGCGACTTCATCCAGATTCTTTTCAACTGCTATGCTTTCTCCCGTCAGTGCACTTTCATCTACCTTCAGACTTGCACATTCTATAAGTTTTCCATCTGCAGGTATACAATCCCCTGCCTCCAGTATTACTTCATCGCCAATCGTCACCTCTCTCGACGGAATCTGAATAATATTTCCATCTCTTGCTACTTTCGCTTCCGGAGCAGATAACTGTTTTAAACTGTTAAGCGATTGTTCTGCCTTTACGGTCTGCACCGTTCCAAGTATTGCATTCATCGTAATTACTACAAAAATAACAATCGCACTTTCTGCATCTCCTAAGATACCGGAAATCACTGCAGATATGATCAATATGATAACAAGAAAATCTTTAAACTGTTCCAGAAATATCTGCATGGTACTTTTCTTTTTCCCTTCTACCAGTTCATTGAAACCATATTTTTCCTGATTCTCCTTGCTTGTTTTGTTGTCAGCATATTTGTTCTCCTTTCTTTCTTTGGCCAATAACCCTTTTTAATTTTTGATATATCGAAAGTATACCTAGAATCTGCCACCGTCAACTTGTATTACATGCTTTTGCTTTGGTATAAAAAAAAGAGACTTTTATTGCATAAAAACTATGCAATAAAAGTCTCATCATTTCATTACGATACGGATAGCTCTTTTGCCATCGTACTGACGTCATCGTAAACATCTATATCTTCCATTCTTATATCCCTTTTATGAAATATATAGATGCCGATTACTCCCTCTTATTAATTATAATATAATCACTTCAATAAAATATGTCAATATATTTCAATAACAAAGTATGCGAGAAAAACTACCGGTTGCCAAAGCATCCGTAATGAGCTGCCAGTGGCAGGTCATGTAGGTGGCAAGTTCTTTAAATAAAAAAAGAAGTAGTACTTATATACTACTTCACTCTCATTCCATGAGCGTGCGGGGATTCGCCTCTGACCTATCTACCTCGTCGTCTTCAAGGGGTCTTACTACTTTCGAATGGGATATCTCGTCTTGAGGGCGGCTTCACGCTTAGATGCCTTCAGCGTTTATCCCGTCCCGGCTTGGCTACTCTGCCGTGCATTTGGTATGCAACAGATACACCAGCGGTTCGTCCATCCCGGTCCTCTCGTACTAAGGACAGCTCCTCTCAAATTTCCTACGCCCACGCCGGATAGGGACCGAACTGTCTCACGACGTTCTGAACCCAGCTCGCGTACCGCTTTAATGGGCGAACAGCCCAACCCTTGGGACCTACTTCAGCCCCAGGATGCGATGAGCCGACATCGAGGTGCCAAACCACTCCGTCGATGTGAACTCTTGGGAGTGATAAGCCTGTTATCCCCAGGGTAGCTTTTATCCGTTGAGCGATGGCAATCCCACTTTATACCACCGGATCACTAAGTCCTACTTTCGTACCTGCTCCACCCGTCGGTGTCGCAGTCAAGCTCCCTTCTGCCTTTGCACTCTTCGAATGGTTTCCGTCCATTCTGAGGGAACCTTTGAGCGCCTCCGATACCCTTTCGGAGGCGACCGCCCCAGTCAAACTCCCCACCTGACATTGTCCCCCGACCAGTTCATGGTCGCTGGTTAGAAATCCAATACTGCAAGGGTGGTATCCCAACAGCGGCTCCGTGACAACTGGCGTTATCACTTCCTAGCCTCCCACCTATCCTGTACATGCAATACCGAATCCCAGTATCAAGCTGGAGTAAAGCTCCATGGGGTCTTTCCGTCCTGGCGCAGGTAACCAGCATCTTCACTGGTATTTCAATTTCACCGGGTGCATTGTTGAGACAGTGCCCAAATCATTACGCCTTTCGTGCGGGTCGGAACTTACCCGACAAGGAATTTCGCTACCTTAGGACCGTTATAGTTACGGCCGCCGTTTACTGGGGCTTAAATTCAAAGCTTCGCGTTACCGCTAACCTCTCCTCTTAACCTTCCAGCACCGGGCAGGCGTCAGCCCATATACTTCACCTTACGGTTTTGCATAGACCTGTGTTTTTGCTAAACAGTTGCTTGGGCCAATTCTCTGCGGCCAGCTCTCGCTGGCACTCCTTCTCCCGAAGTTACGGAGTCATTTTGCCGAGTTCCTTAACAATGCTTCTCCCGTCGGCCTTAGGATTCTCTCCTCATCCACCTGTGTCGGTTTACGGTACGGGCTTAAGTAAAACAATAGCGGCTTTTCTTGACGCATGGCTCACACACTTCCCTACTCTTAATTCGGTCCGCATCACGTCTTCGGATTGTACAGCGGATTTGCCTACTGTACTCCTACCTCGCTTACACCGGCTTTTCCATTTCCGGCTTGTGCTCTCCACACGTGTCCCCACAGTTCTGTTTACTTAAGGTACAGGAATTTCAACCTGTTGTCCATCGGTTACGTCTTTCGACCTGGCCTTAGGCCCCGACTTACCCAGAGCAGATCAGCTTTACTCTGGAAACCTTAGATATTCGGCCGGAAGGATTCTCACCTTCCTCTCGCTACTCATTCCGGCATTCTCTCTTCTATACAGTCCACAGCTCCTTATCGGTACTGCTTCGTCCCGTATACAATGCTCCTCTACCAATTACTAGGTACATTCCTGAGCTTCGGCAGTGTGTTTCAGCCCCGGACATTTTCGGCGCAGGACCTCTCGACTAGTGAGCTATTACGCACTCTTTGAATGTATGGCTGCTTCTAAGCCAACATCCTAGTTGTCTTTGAAATCCCACATCCTTTTCCACTTAACACACATTTTGGGGCCTTAGCTGCAGGTCTGGGCTCTTTCCCTTTTGACTGTCCAACTTATCTCGTACAGTCTGACTCCCATACACCATCTGTCCGGCATTCGGAGTTTGATATTCTTTGGTAGGCTTTGACGCCCCCGCGGAAATTCAGTGCTCTACCTCCGGCAGACTTGTATGAGGCTAGCCCTAAAGCTATTTCGAGGAGAACCAGCTATCTCCGGGTTCGATTGGAATTTCTCCCCTATCCACACCTCATCCCCACCCTTTTCAACGGATGTGGGTTCGGTCCTCCATTGCCTTTTACGGCAACTTCAACCTGGACATGGATAGATCACCCGGTTTCGGGTCTGCTCCGACTGACTTATTCGCCCTATTAAGACTTGGTTTCCCTTCGGCTCCACACCTTTGGTGCTTAACCTCGCCAGCCAGCGCAACTCGCCGGACCGTTCTACACAAAAAGTACGCGGTTCCACATAAAACATGGTTCCACAGCTTGTAAACATATGGTTTCAGGTTCTGTTTCACTCCCCTCCCGGGGTCCTTTTCACCGTTCCTTCACAGTACTATGCGCTATCGGTCACTAAGGAGTATTTAGCCTTACGGGGTGGTCCCCGCATGTTCAGTCAAGGTTCCACGTGTCTCGACCTACTCTGGATACCGCCATGTCAACTCATCTTTCGCTTACGGGGCTTTCACCCTCTCTGGCCGGCTTTCCCAAAACCGTTCTGCTAAATTCGTTGAATCAATTATGCGGTCCGAACCCCGGGATGCACGCACCCCGGTTTGGGCTCTTCCGTTTTCGCTCGCCGCTACTCACAGAATCACATGTTGTTTTCTCTTCCTCCGGCTACTTAGATGTTTCAGTTCACCGGGTTCCCCTCCTAACGTTATGTATTGGCGTTAGGATACTTGAGGTTTGCTCAAGTGGGTTTCCCCATTCAGAGATCTCCGGATCAAAGGATATTTGCTCCTCCCCGAAGCTTTTCGCAGCTTATCACGTCTTTCATCGGCTCTTAGTGCCAAGGCATCCACCATACGCTCTTTCTAGCATGACCAACTTGCTTTCATTCACGGGAAT
>VOFI01004161.1_pt1:0-25000 | contig 133713 bp, 161 predicted proteins | sample 5384131 | NCBI WGS metagenome assembly VOFI01 (sample SAMN12384728, study PRJNA508395) | human gut metagenome | isolation source: healthy gut H | host: Homo sapiens | reverse complement strand
ACCGGAAGATTCTCTACCTGAAGTTTACGGATAGCTTCCGTTCCAAGATCTTCATATGCAACAACCTCTGATGATTTTATACATTTGGACAATAAGGCACCAGCTCCTCCGATTGCCGCAAGATATACACACCCATTGCGCACAACAGCATCGATTACCGCCTGACTTCTTTTTCCTTTTCCGATCATTGCTGTCTGTCCAAGATCAAGAAGACGTGGTGCATATTTGTCCATACGGCTGGCGGTTGTCGGTCCGGCAGATCCTATTGGACGCCCCTCTCTTGCAGGAGATGGTCCCATATAATAAATTGCCTGATTTTTGATATCAATTGGTAATTCTTCGCCTCTGTCCAATGCTTCGTCCATCCGCTTATGTGCTGCATCTCTGGCAGTATAAATAGTTCCGGTGACATATACATAATCTCCAGCGTGAAGAGATTTTGCTGTTTCTTTTGTAATAGGTGCTGTGATATGCTTTTCCATAGTATTTACACCTCCCTGATAATATGGCGATTTACATGACAACAGATATTGACCGCTACAGGAAGTCCTGCAATATGCGTCGGGTAAGTATTCACATTAACTGCTAATGCGGTTGTCGTTCCGCCAAGTCCGCCCGGGCCGATTCCAAGTTTATTAACTGTATCCAACATTTCTTCCTCCAGATCTTTAACCCATGGGATCTCAGAGTGTGATCCTGCCTCTCTTGTAAGTGCTTCTTTTTGCCATCAGTGCACATTTTTCAAATGTTCCACCTATACCGACTCCGACTACCATTGGCGGACAGGCATTTGGGCCTGCATCCCTGACTGCTGTAAGAATTGCATTCTTTACACCTTCAATTCCGTCTGCCGGTTTCAGCATAAATACACGACTCATATTTTCACTTCCGAATCCTTTCGGAGCAACTTTTATCTCTACTTTATCTCCCGGAACAATACTGTAATGTATGACTGCCGGTGTGTTATCTTTTGTATTTTCGCGAATGATCGGATCTCCTACAACTGATTTTCTAAGGAAACCTTCCACATATCCCTGACGTACACCTTCGTTCACGGCATCTTCCAGGCTGCCTCCTTCAAAATGTACATCCTGACCAACTTTCAGAAATACGACTGCCATACCTGTATCCTGACAGATTGGAATCATATCTTCGGCTGCAATCTTTAAATTATCCTGCAGCTGATCTAAAATCTGGCGTCCAAGAGGAGACTGTTCTGTATCCAACGCATGCTTCATCGCCTGATCCATATCCTCTGCCAGAAAATGATTTGCTTTTATGCACATATCTTTTATATTCTGTGTGATCGTATTTACATTAATTATTCTCATCTATATCCTCCGTCCCAAATAAAAAAATGCCCTGTCTCATATTCATTTTACCCTCTCCCCATATGATATACAAGTTCTTTTCGCTGTGCTATAATGAATTTAATACATTTTTAGGAGGGGTTGAAATGACAACAAATGTAGATTTAGAGAAACTTCAAAAAGATGCTGTGGATATCTTCAATCAGGGCTTCGCCTGTTCAGAATCTGTCATTTATGCAATCAAGGAGAATTTTGAACTGGACATGTCGGATGATGCGATTGCTATGAGTTCCGGATTTCCATGGGGGCTTGGCGGAGGCGGATGTATCTGTGGTGCACTCGCCGGAGCAACGATGTGTATCGGATATTTCTTCGGACGTAAGACACCTGGTGATCCTAAGATTACCGCTGTTTCAAGCTTTCGAACGAAATCCACGATTTCTTCAAGGAATACTGTGGTGCAACATGCTTTGCCGTGTTCTGACAAAAGGCAAACAGAAGAATTCTCCGGAACGTAAAGCACAGTGTACAGACTTTGTAGCTGCTACTGTGAAGAAGACTGCGGAGATCATTCTTCGTGAACTTGCTGCAGATGAGGCGGAAAAATAAAAATATTTTTTTTTCAAAAACGAGGCGGAAATTTTTTAATCTTCCGCCTCGTTTTATATCTTTATTCTTCTGTCTCTACGTTCTCTGCATCTTCTGTACTTTCTTCCGGCTCTACCAGATCATCTTCTGATTCATCGCCTCTACGTACTTTTGCGATACAAGCTACTTTATCGCCTTCCGGCAGGTTGATAAGCTTCACTCCGGATGTCACTCTTCCGAGTTCTGAGATTCCGTCACACTTCATACGGATGATGATTCCCTCCGTGTTGATGATCATGATCTCATTGTCCTCATCTACTGCTTTCACACCTACAACGTTACCGGTCTTCTCTGTGATCTTATAACACTTCACGCCTTTACCGCCACGGTTCTGGGCTGTAAATTCATCGATGGAAGTACGTTTACCCATACCATATTCGGACACGATCAGCAGTTCTGTTCCCTGTGAGTCGATCTGCATTCCGATCACTTCGTCGCGGTCTACCAGATTCATACCACGGACACCCATGGATGTTCTTCCGGTCGGACGTACATCACTTTCGTTAAAACGGATACACTGTCCATACTTTGTAACCATGAACACATCATGATCGCTGTCTGTGTATTTTACCTCGATCAGCTCATCTTCCTCACGCAGAGTAATTGCTGCAAGTCCTGTCTTTCTGACATTTGCATATTCTTTAATCGGAGTCTTCTTGATGAGACCTTTCTTGGTTGCCATCAGCAGATACTCATCATCGTTATATTTCTCAATCGGAATGACCGCACTGATCTTCTCGCCCGGCATTAACTGCAGCAGGTTCACGATCGCAGTTCCTCTGGATGTTCTGCTTGCTTCCGGAATCTCGTATGCTTTCATACGGTATACACGTCCGGTGTTCGTAAAGAACATCAGGTAATGATGTGTATTGGTCATGAAGAGCTCTTCTACGTAATCCTCATCCAGCTTCTGCATTCCCTTGATTCCCTTACCGCCACGGTTCTGGGCCTTGAATGTATCATGAGACATTCTCTTGATATATCCAAGCTTAGTCATCGTAATGACCACATCTTCTCTCGGGATCAGATCTTCCATGGAAATATCAAATTCATCAAATCCGATGGATGTTCTTCTCTCATCACCGTATTTATCACGGATCACAAGAATCTCTTCTTTGATCACGCCAAGTAATAACTTTCTGTCAGCAAGGATCGCACGTAAATGTTCGATCTGCTCCATCAGTGCTTTATATTCTGCCTCGAGTTTCTCTCTTTCCAGACCTGTCAGAGCACGCAGTCTCATGTCTACGATTGCCTGTGACTGTACGTCTGTCAGTCCGAAACGCTCCATCAATTCTGATTTTGCGATCTGGACCGTCTGGGAACCTCTGATGATCTTGATCACTTCATCGATGTTATCTAATGCGATCAGTAATCCCTTTAAAATATGTGCACGCTCTTCGGCTTTATTTAACTCATACTGTGTACGGCGTGTCACTACTTCTTCCTGATGTTTCAGGTAGTAGTTCAGCATCTCCATCAGGTTCATGACCTTCGGCTCATTGCCGACCAGAGCCAGCATGATCACACCGAATGTGTCCTGAAGCTGTGTATGTTTGTATAACTGGTTCAGAATAACATTGGCATTGGCATCTCTTCGAAGCTCAATGACTACACGCATTCCTTCACGGCTTGACTGGTCACTTAAATCTGTGATTCCGTCAATCTTCTTATCACGTACCAGCTCTGCAATCTTCTCGATCAGTCTTGCTTTGTTAACCATGTAAGGCAGCTCACTTACGATGATACGGCTCTTGCCATTCGGCATCGTCTCGATATCTGTGACCGCACGCACACGGATCTTGCCGCGTCCGGTTCTGTATGCCTCTTCAATTCCTCTTGTTCCGAGAATCATACCACCTGTCGGGAAGTCTGGTCCTTTGATGATCTTTAAGATCTCTTCGATCGTTGTCTCTTCTTTATCCTCGATCTGGTCATCAATGATCTGTACGACTGCATTGATCACTTCACGCAGGTTGTGCGGCGGGATATTCGTCGCCATACCTACAGCGATACCGGAAGTACCGTTGACCAGAAGGTTCGGGAATCTTGACGGCAGAACGGTAGGTTCTTTCTCCGTCTCGTCAAAGTTCGGAATGAAATCAACGGTATTTTTATTAATATCCGCTGTTAATTCCATGGAAATCTTACTCAGTCTTGCCTCTGTGTATCGCATGGCGGCAGCACCGTCACCGTCCACAGAACCAAAGTTTCCATGTCCGTCTACCAGTGGATATCTGGTAGACCATTCCTGAGCCATATTAACCAATGCACCATAGATAGAACTGTCACCGTGCGGGTGATATTTACCCATCGTATCACCGACGATACGCGCACACTTTCTGTGCGGCTTGTCAGGACCGTTGTTCAGCTCGATCATAGAGTACATGATTCTTCTCTGTACCGGTTTCAAACCATCTCTTACATCCGGAAGTGCACGAGAAGCAATAACACTCATCGCATAATCAATGTAGGAGGTTTCCATCGTTTTTTTCAGATCCACTTCGTGGACTTTGTCAAATATATTGTCTTCCATCAATCTCTCAGAGATTTAATTATCCCTGTTCCTCCTTTCTTCTACACGCTTATATTATACATCCAGATTCTTAACGTATTTTGCATTCTCAACGATGAACTCACGTCTTGGCTCTACCTTGTCTCCCATCAGTGTCGTAAATGTCAGGTCCAGTTCGCTCGTTGTCTCATCATCCATCGTTACACGTAACAGGATACGGTGTTCCGGATCCATGGTTGTCTCCCAGAGCTGTTCTGCATCCATCTCTCCAAGACCTTTGTAACGCTGGATCTTATTATTTCCGTCACGGCCGACTTCATTGATGATATTACTCAGTTCTTCGTCACTGTATGCATACCATACCTTCTTGTTCTTCTCAAGCTTATAAAGCGGCGGCTGTGCCAGATATACATAACCCTGCTTGATAAGCTCCGGCATGAACCGGTAAATAAACGTCAGAAGCAGTGTACTGATATGCGCACCGTCCACGTCGGCATCGGTCATGATGATGATCTTGTGATAACGCAGTTTGGAAATATCGAAATCTTCATGGATTCCGGTACCAAAAGCAGTGATCATCGCCTTGATCTCGGCATTGCCGTAGATCTTATCCAGACGTGCCTTCTCAACATTCAGGATCTTACCACGCAGCGGAAGGATTGCCTGCGTGGCACGGTCTCTCGCTGTCTTGGCAGAACCGCCCGCGGAATCTCCCTCTACGATATAGATTTCACAGTTTTCCGGATTCTTGTCAGAACAGTCTGCAAGCTTTCCAGGAAGTGACATACTGTCCAGTGCTGATTTTCTACGTGTCAGGTCTCGTGCCTTTCTGGCAGCCTCTCTCGCGCGCTGGGACATCACAGATTTCTCTACGATGATCTTACCAACGGCCGGATTCTGCTCCAGGAAAATCTCAAGCTGCTTGCTGACTACATTGTCAACCGCACCTCTTGCCTCGCTGTTACCAAGTTTCTGCTTGGTCTGACCCTCAAACTGCGGATTCTCGATCTTAACACTGACGATCGCAGTCAGGCCCTCACGGATATCATCACCGCTTAAGTTCGGCTCACTGTCCTTGAGAAGCTTGTTCTTTCGTGCATAATCATTAAATGTCTTTGTGATCGCATTACGGAATCCGACAACGTGTGTTCCACCTTCCGGAGTCGTAATGTTATTGACAAATCCATACGTATTGTCACTGTAAGAATCGTTGTGCTGCATAGCCACTTCGACAGACACATTATTTACCATACCTTCACAGTAAATGATCTGCTCATAAAGCGGTGTCGCACTGCGGTTCAGGTAAGTAACGAATTCTTTGATTCCGCCTTCGTAGTGGAATGTTCTTTCTTTCGGCTCTTCCTCACGGTCGTCCTTCAATACGATTTTCAGTCCTTTTTGTCAGGAATGCCATCTCGCGGAATCTCTGTTTCAGAACATTAAAATCAAAGATCGTTGTCTCAAAAATGGTATCATCCGGCAGGAATGTTACTTTTGTACCGGTCTTTTCTTCTTCACAGTCACCGATCACGGTCAGTTTCTCCATAACTTTTCCGCGCTCGTAACGCTGCTGGTATACTTTACCCTCGTGGTAGATCTCAACTTCCAGCCAGTTGGAAAGCGCATTTACAACAGACGCTCCAACACCGTGAAGTCCACCGGATACCTTGTATCCTCCACCACCGAATTTACCACCGGCATGCAAAGCACCGTAAATACGACTTCTACTGCAGGAAGTCCGGATTTATGGTTGATTCCGACCGGAATTCCACGTCCATTATCGATAACGGTCACCGAATTGTCTTTATTGATTGTTACATAAATCGTATCACAGAAGCCCGCCAAAGCTTCGTCTACGGCATTATCGACAATCTCGTATACAAGATGATGCAAGCCTCTGGCTGATGTACTTCCAATGTACATACCAGGACGTTTGCGGACTGCCTCAAGACCTTCCAATATCTGAATTTCATCTGCGCCGTATTCATGCTGTACTTTTTCTGTACCCATTCTCAGTCCTCCTAGTTTTCTTTCGTTACCTGCCCGTTCTGGACATGGAACACTTTGTTTATTGAAAAGCGGTGATTTACAAAATCCTCAACACCCGTACAGGTGATCAAAGTCTGTATATCATGTATGCTGTCTAACAAATAGTTTTGCCTGTGTTTATCAAGTTCAGACAATACATCGTCAAGTAAAAGTATCGGGGTGTCATGTGTTGCCAGTTTGACCAGCTCGATCTCCGACAGTTTCAAAGACAGGGCAGCCGTTCTCTGCTGTCCCTGGGAACCATATTTGCGGATGTCCATATCACCGATCAGAAAGCCGATGTCGTCCCTGTGCGGCCCCACCGTTGTACTCTTCATCCGCAGATCTCTCTCCCGGTACCGGTTCAGTGCCTGTTCAAATGGCAGATCTCCCGTACTTGGCTCGTATATGATCTTCAGGCTTTCTTTACCGCCGGTCAGTCTCTGGTGAATCTTTGCAATGATTTCATTGATCTGTTCGACAAATTCTTTTCTTCTGGCAATCAGCCTTTCCCCATATTGTACCATCTGCAGCTCCCATATTTCCAGTGTATCCGAAAGATCTTTCTTTCCGCCGAAACTGAGCTCTTTCAGCAGATGGTTTCGCTGATTCACGATCCGGTTGTAATTCGACAGATTATTCAGGTACACCTTATCAAGCTGCGAAAGCTCCAGATCTATGAATCTTCTTCTCTCTGCCGGCCCGTTCTTGATAATGTTCAGATCTTCCGGCGAGAAAAATACAAGATTCACAATTCCGAAAAGTTCGCTTGCTTTCCGGATCGGCATCTTATTGATGGCAATCCCTTTCGGACTGTTCTTCTTCAGGTGCATATCGATCTGATAACTGATTCCGTTCTTTTCCACCACGGTTTCGATGTGTGATTCATCCTCGCCGAAACGGATCATATCCCTGTCCTTCGACCCGCGGTGGGACTTGGTCGTTCCGGACAGATACACAGCCTCCAGAATATTCGTCTTCCCCTGGGCATTGTTCCCGTAAAAATATTCGTAGAACCATCAAACTCCACATTCAGAAGATCATAATTTCTAAAATTCTTTAATTTCAGGGAATTAACCTTCAATTCTGATCTCTTCTCCGTCAAATAATACAACATCTCCGCCGTATAACTTACGTCCGCGGCGTGTATCTGTCTCGCCATTTACCATGACAAGACCTTCCTGGATCACTTCTTTGGCTTCTACTCCGGATTCCATTCCTGTAGCTTTCAAAGCCTGTCCAAGCTTGATATATTCATCTCGTAATCTAATTGTCTCCATATGTCTCGCATTCCTCTCCCGGATTCTCCCATATCTTATAAGCATAACTTATAGATAAATTTTATCAGATCAGCCAGGCTATATCCGATCCATCTATCAAAAAGCGTTCTGTTGTATGCATTTTGTTGTATTTTTATGCGCATTTTTTCTGTTTTTCAGTTGCTTTTTATTATACTTATCGCTAAATCTTTTTGCAAGCATTCCTGCGTTTTTTGTTTTATCTTTTAATCTTCTTCCAGATATTCCATTCCCGTTTATGCTTTGCAGCATTAAAGTTAACAGGAAGGATCAGGTAGATATAGCTTTCTCCATCATCTTTGATGAAGCAAGGTGCTTTCGCATTCATCAGATAAATTGTTACTTCTTCGTCGTCGATAACACGAAGTTCGTTGCATCGATCAGGAATTTCGGATTGAATCCGATCAGCAGATCTTTCCTCTTTTGTGATCATGATCTCTTCATTCATAGATCCGATCTGGGATTTGATCTTTAATTCCATAAGTTCGTCACCGATATTGATGATGATTGGTTTCTTGTCTCCTTCTTTTACCAGAAGTGTTGCTCGGTCGATACAGTTGAGCAGCTCTTTTTTATTAATTCTGACTTTTGTCTCATAATCATTTGACAACATCTGATCGATTCTGAAATATTCACCTTCGATCAGACGTGATACAACGATCGTGTTATCAAATTCGAACACGATATGATTCTTTGTATATGAAATCGATACCACATTTTCAGCCTCACCCGAAAGGATCTTACTGATCTCGATCAGTGTCTTTCCAGGTACAACAAGCTTTCTGTCAGCTACGCTTTTTTTCAATGGCACTTTTCGAATGGAAATTCTGTGTCCGTCCAGCGAAACAACTTTCAGAATATTATCACTGATGTCGAACAATTCTCCAGTCATAAGTTTATTACTTTCACTGTCAGAAATAGAGAAAATTGTCTGACGGATGACTTCTTTCAATGTGAATTGAGAGACTTCTATAGAATCTTCTTTCTCAATAATTGGTAAGTAAGCAAATTCATCGCCAGGTTTACCGGCAATATCAAATTTTGCTTTTTCACATGTGATGACTGTCTGAAGATTATCTAAAGTTTCGATCGTTACTTCATTATCCGGAAGTTTTCTAACGATCTCTGAAAAAATCTTTGCATCGATAGCGATCATTCCGCGATCAATAATGTCTCCGGAAATTTCTGTCTGGATACCAAGTTCCATATCATTCGCTGTTAATTTGATAATATCTGTTGTTGCATCAATAAGAATACATTCAAGGATTGGCATTGTTGTTTTAGATGGAACTGCTTTGGAAACAATACTGACACCTTTGACCAGATTGGATTTACTGCAGGTAATTTTCATATGTGTATAACTCCTTTCGCACGTGTGTGATAGATAAATAAATAAAATAGTTCCCGCCTCAGCCGTATTAGGGGATGTGGAAAAGAGGAAAAGTGCCTCTAGCCCAGTGTTTGCAAGGAATTTTGGCTTTGAAAACTTTGTGGAATTCGAATGGATTTTATGTGGAACGACTGTTGAAAACTTTTTCGTTTCTAAAGACAGATGTAAAATCCCTGGGGGTTTTCCCAAGGCTGTCCCATAGTTATCCACATGTCAGACGCAGATTTTCCACATAGTTATTCACAGGCCAAAATGGCAAAATAAGGCTAAGCCGGATTGATTTTCTTCTTTATAATATTAATAGTGTTAGAAAGAGTCTCGTCCGCCTTTAATTCGTTCTCGATTTTCTCAATCCCATGCTTGATGGTAGAGTGATCCTTGCCCCCAAGAATGACACCGACTGCTTTTAATGAAGTTTCTGTCATATTTCGGATCAGATACATGGCAATCTGGCGCGGAAATACGATCTCGGCGTTACGTTTATTCCCTTTCAGATCAGGAATAGATACACCAAAATGTTCGGAAACGATGTCCAAAATCAGTTCAGGCGTAACTTCTCTGCGATTATCCGAAGAAATGATATCTTTTAAGGCCTCTGCTGCAAGGGCAATATCGATAGAACCGGTGTTGTTCAGTTTATAAAGAGCAATCAGTTTATTAAGAGACCCTTCAAGTTCTCGGATATTTGTCTTAACGTTCGTTGCGATATATTCGAGTACATCATTCGGAATATTGTATTTTTCCAGATGATCCAGCTCGATCTTCTTCTGTAAAATCGCCATACGGGTTTCATAATTAGGTGATGAAATATCAGCAATCAGACCCCACTCAAAGCGCGTACGAAGTCTGGCCTCCAAAGTTTCAATATCTTTCGGCGGCTTATCAGACGATATGATGATCTGCTTTCCGGATGTATGCAGATGGTTAAATGTGTGGAAGAATTCTTCCTGTGTACTTTCTTTTCCGATAATGAATTGGATATCATCGATCAAAAGTACGTCATTATTACGGTATTTATCGCGGAATTTCGACATTGCGGACTCGTTTCCGGCGGTTTTTCCGTTTTTGAGAGCTTCGATCAGCTCATTGGTAAATGTCTCGCTGGTTACATAGAGGACTTTTTTCTTTGGATTCTTGTCCAGAATAAAATGTGCAATTGAGTGCATCAAATGAGTCTTTCCAAGTCCAACACCTCCATATAAGAAGAGGGGATTGTATACTTCTCCCGGAGATTCGGCTACAGCAAGGGAAGCTGCATGGGCGAAATTATTGTTACCGCCAACAACGAAGGTATCAAAAGTATACTTCGGATTAAGCCCGGCTTTTTCCGCAGCACTTTTGCTTTTTTTCTTCTGATTTGCTTCAATGGCCATATTCTGAATCTCGTTCAGTCTGTCATCATCCTCGGAAATGAAGACAACTTCATATTCAGTTCCAGTAATCTCCGCAATACATACTTTTAATGGAAGCTGATATTTTTTTTCAATATATTCTACACTCGCATTCATATTTACTAATATAAATACGGTATTGTCTACGACATCGTAAACTTTCAATGGTTGGATCCACGTATTGAACGATACATTGGACAACTCATGTTCGACCCTGAGATGTTCGATAATTTCAGGCCATTTTTCCTTTACTGTATTCATCATATTTACTCCTAATCTGTCTGATTCGCGGATTTTCACCTATAAACCCACTCTTCTACATTGTACATCAAAAAGTTGCTTTAGGCAATCTTTTATCGCTATGCTTTGGCAACTGGCAGTTTCTCTTGATGTAGATTTGAAATATGTGGAAAACTCAATCCCAATTATCAACACTTGTAAAATGCGCATGAAATGGGGAAAAAATCTAAAAAAATATATGATTTCCACACGTTATCCACAAAAATCCACAAAGTTTTCCACAAAATGTGGATAAATATATTTTTAAAATTTGAGGAATAGCTTGACGTAGAGCGGTTTTTTTTATATAATCAAGGCTGATGTCTTATGAAAATTAGGGGCAAGCCCCTTGAAATAAGGAGGTGGATATCCATGAAGATGACATTCCAGCCAAAGAAGAGACAGAGAGCTAAAGTACATGGCTTCAGATCAAGAATGAGTACTGCAGGCGGAAGAAAAGTACTTGCAGCAAGAAGAGCAAAAGGAAGAAAAAAATTATCAGCGTAGGCCGCATATATGTGGCCTTTTCTTCTACTCAGAAAAATTAGGAGAATAAGACAATGAAGTATTCCGAATCACTGAAAAAGAACAAAGATTTCCAATATATATATAGAAAAGGGAAATCTTACGCCAACAAATATCTGGTCATGTATGTACTGGAAAATGGGACAAGTCAGAATCGATTAGGAATATCTGTAAGCAAAAAAGTAGGAAACAGTATAGTACGGCACAGATTAACAAGATTAATCCGAGAAAGCTATAGACTGCAAGAAGAACGATTCAGATGTGGATTAGATATAATTGTTATAGCAAGAATAGGCGCCAAAGGAAAAGATTATAAAGATATTGTCGGCGCAATGCTCCATCTGGGTCATCTTCATAAGATTATAGATGAGGGGTAACGTATTATGAAGAAGATTCTGCTCACTGGTATCAGATTTTATCAGAGATATCTGTCTCCGATAAAGGGCGGTTCCACCTGTAAATTTTATCCGACTTGTTCTCAGTATGCGAAAGAGGCAATTGAGAAATACGGTGCATTAAAAGGAGGACGACTGGCGGTGTGGAGAATTCTGCGTTGTAATCCGTTTACCAGAGGAGGTTACGACCCTGTTCCTTAAAAAGATTACAACTACATATGGAGGAAAAAATTATGGTACCAAGTTTACTGACTGCCGCTAACTGGCCGATTGTCGGACAGCTTTGCTGGATTCTGGGTAAGGTAATGAACTTTATCTATAATTTCCTGGACAAATGTCTGCCAAGCGATAGCGGGCTGGTAGGTCTGTCGATTATTCTGTATACGATTTTTGTGTATACATTATTACTTCCACTTACGATTAAGCAGCAGAGAACATCCAAGATGTCTTCTGTTATGAATCCGGAGATTCAGGCTATACAGAAGAAGTATAAAAATAAGAAAGACCAGGCGTCCATGATGAAACAGCAGGAAGAGATTCAGCAGGTGTACGATAAATATGGTACATCGATGTCAGCAGGATGCCTTCCGTTACTGATTCAGATGCCGCTGTTATTTGCTTTGTACCCGGTTATCTATAATATCCAGAAATATGTTCCGGAGATCAAGACAGCTCCAAAGGCTGTAAATGTATTCCTGACACTTCCGGATCTGACTATCTCACCTATGCAGATGATCAAGAACAGCGGAAGCTATGGTTTCCCGGCAATCGTGATTATTATTACTGCGATTTTACTTCCGGTATTATCAGGTCTGACACAGTATGGAAGTATCAAGCTTTCACAGGCTATTTCAGGTCAGCAGCTGGACAAAGATAACCCGATGGCGTCTACAATGAACACGATGAATATCACAATGCCACTGTTTTCGGTATTTATGGTATTCTCACTTCCGACAGGTATCGGTCTGTACTGGATCGTCAGTGCGGTAGTACGTTGTGTTCAGCAGGTATTTATCAATAAGCACTTAAGCAAGATTTCTGTAGAAGAGATTCTGGAGCAGAATAAGGAAAAGGCTGAGGAAAAACGTGTAAAACGTGGCGAGAAGAATGAACGTATCGCAGCAATGGCTCAGACGAATACCAAGAATATGAACAATCAGAACCAGAAGAAGAGACAGAGTACATCGAACCTGAGTGAAAAAGAAAGAGAAGCCAAGGTAGAAAACGCACACAAGAAAGCTGAAAATGCGAAGAAAGGAAGTCTCGCATCAAAAGCAAACATGGTGAAGAAATTTAACGAAAATGATTAGGGGGCGCTGTCATGGAGGATTACATTACTGTATCGGCAAAGACATTGGACGATGCGATCACTGAAGCGTTAGTTCAGTTAGGTGTAACAAGTGATCGCTTAGATTATATTGTTGTTGAAAAGGAAGCGAAGGTTTCCTTGGAATCGGAAGAAAGCAGGCAGTAATCAAAGCCCGCAGAAAACGAGAAGAAAAAACCGGTTGAAGAGACAGTGGAAGAAAGTAAAGTTGAAACACCGGTAAAAGAAGAAGTAAAACCAGAGAAGAAGACAGAGAAGAAGCCGGCAAAAGAGCATTCTCATACAAAGAAAAATGTAAGAGAAGAAAAACCGGAAGTAAAATCTGAGCCAAAGAAAGAAGTAGAACTTGCAAAAGTTGAACCACAGACGATCGAGACATGTGAAAAGTTCATTTACGATGTGATGAATGCAATGGGCATGGATGATGTAAAAGTTACATCTGTTGTAGATGAAGAAGGAGCACTTTCCATCAATATGGAAGGAAGCAACATGGGTATCCTGATTGGAAAACGTGGACAGACACTCGATTCTCTTCAGTATCTTACAAATCGTGTAGCCAACAAGATGCAGGATGGCTATGTAAGAGTAAAACTCGATACAGAAGATTACAGAAGAAGAAGAAAAGAAACTCTTGAGAATCTTGCAAAGAACATTGCAAGCAAAGTAAAGAGAACAAGAAAGACAGTTTCTCTTGAGCCAATGAATCCATATGAGAGAAGAATCATTCACTCAGCACTGTAGTCTGACCCGGCAGTATCCACACACAGTGAAGGTGAAGAGCCGTACAGAAGAGTTGTGGTAACACTGGTAAGAAACAGAAATAATCGATAATTAAGAGACAGGGGTCTTTAAGCGGCCCCTGTCTTTTTTTCACTCAAATGTATATTGGAGGAAATTATGGAACAATTATATAACTCCACGATTGCCGCAATATCTACGGCAATGAGTAATTCGGGAATAGGAATTGTACGAATGAGCGGACCGGAAGCATTTCAGATCGCAGACCGGGTATATAAGGGGAAAAAAGAGAAAAAACTATGTGATCAGAAGTCACATACCATTCATTATGGATATATTGTTGATGGAGAACAGGTAATTGACGAGGTCCTGGTCATGCTGATGCGCGGGCCGCACAGCTATACCGGTGAAGACACGGTAGAGATCAACTGTCACGGCGGTGTCTATGTGGTAAAACGAATTCTCGAACTCCTGATCAAAAACGGTGCACGCCCGGCAGAGCCGGGAGAGTACACTAAGCGTGCATTCCTGAACGGAAGACTGGATCTTTCGCAGGCAGAAGCAGTTGGTGATCTGATCGCATCGCAGAACGAATATGCACTGCAGAGTTCGGTAAGCCAGTTAAAAGGAAATATCAAAGATAAGATCAGCGAAATGCGCGAAAAGATCCTGTATCATACTGCATTTATCGAGACTGCACTGGACGATCCGGAGCATATCAGTGTTGACGGCTATGGAGAAACACTGAAAAAAGTCGTCGATGAGATCATGGAAGCAATGAAAAGATTGCTAGATAGCTGTGATGATGGTAGGATTATAAAAGAGGGCGTACGCACAGTCATCCTCGGAAAACCGAATGCGGGAAAATCCTCTCTGTTAAATGTACTTCTCGGAGAAGACCGGGCAATCGTTACTGATATTGCCGGTACGACAAGAGATGTACTGGAAGAACACCTGAATCTGAAGGGCATTTCCTTAAATATTATGGATACTGCCGGTATCCGTGATACGGAAGATGTGGTGGAGAAGATCGGTGTTGATCGTGCGAAAGAATATGCGGATAAGGCAGACCTGATCCTGTATGTGATCGATGCATCCAGACCACTGGATGAAAATGATGCAGAGATCCTGCATCTGATCAAAGGCAAACGTGCGATCATCCTGTTAAATAAATCCGATCTGGATATGCAGGTGACAAAAGAACAGGAAGAACTGCCGGAAGAATTTCCGGTGATCGAGATCTCTGCAAAGAATGTACAGGGAATCGAAGAGCTGGAAGATACGTTAAAGGAGATGTTCTTCCAGGGAGAACTGACATTTAATGATGAAATCTATATTACAAATGTGAGACAGAAAACAGCGCTTCAGGATGCATATGCTGCACTGGAACGTGTGAATGACAGCATTGCCGCGGATATGCCGGAGGATTTCTATTCGATCGACCTTATGGATGCGTATGAAGCTCTCGGTAATATCACCGGCGAAACGATAGGAGAAGATTTGGTTAATGAGATATTCAGCAAATTCTGTATGGGAAAATAAAGATAAATATGATGTCGTAGTCATCGGTGCCGGCCACGCAGGTTGTGAGGCAGCACTGGCGACGGCGAGACTGGGCTTTCAGACACTGGTATTTACCGTAAGTGTGGACAGCATTGCGATGATGCCGTGTAATCCGAATATCGGTGGAAGCTCGAAAGGACATCTGGTAAGAGAGCTGGATGCCCTTGGTGGAGAGATGGGAAAGGTCATCGACCGTACATTTATCCAGTCAAAAATGTTAAATAAATCCAAGGGTCCTGCGGTACATTCGCTCCGTGCACAGGCGGACAAAGCAGTGTACAGCAGAACGATGCGCCGGTACTGGAGGCTCAGGAGAACCTGGAGATCAAACAGGGAGAGGTTGCCAATCTCCTTGTGGAAGATGGAAAGATCACGGGAGTGCAGACATTTTCCGGTGCAACATATCACTGTAAGGCGGTTATCATCTGTAGCGGAACTTACCTGAAAGCACGATGCATTTATGGTGATGTGAGTCAGTATACAGGCCCGAACGGACTGCAGGCGGCCAATCATCTGACTGACTGTCTGAAAGAACTGGGCATTAAAATGTACCGTTTTAAGACAGGAACACCTGCCAGAGTAGACCGGAAAACAGTTGATTTCAGCAAGATGGAAGAACAGTTCGGAGATGAAAGAGTGGTACCATTTTCATTTACCACGAATCCGGACGATGTGCAGATCGACCAGGCATCCTGCTGGCTGACTTATACAAATGAGACGACACATGAGATCATCCGTGCCAATCTGGACAGATCGCCGTTATATTCCGGCATGATCGAGGGTACGGGACCGAGATATTGTCCGTCTATCGAAGATAAAGTGGTAAAATTTGCGGACAAAAAACGTCATCAGGTATTCCTGGAACCGGAAGGGCTGGAGACGGATGAGATGTACATCGGCGGAATGTCAAGTTCGCTGCCTGAAGATGTACAGTATGCAATGTACCGCAGTGTTCCGGGACTGGAGCATGTGAAGATCGTGCGGAATGCGTATGCGATCGAGTATGACTGTATCGATGCGAGACAGTTAAAACCATCACTGGAATTCCGCAATATCAGCGGCTTATTCAGTGCCGGTCAGTTCAACGGAAGCTCGGGCTATGAAGAAGCTGCCGCACAGGGCCTTATAGCGGGCATAAATGCCGCCAGAAAGCTGCAGGGCAAGGAATCCTTAGTGTTAGACCGCTCAGAGGCTTATATCGGCGTTCTGATCGATGATCTGGTTACAAAGGAAAGCCATGAACCGTACCGAATGATGACTTCGAGAGCAGAGTACCGTCTGCTCCTTAGACAGGATAATGCGGACCAGCGTCTGACAGAAAAAGGCTATGAAGTCGGTTTGATCTCACAGGAGCGTTATGATCGTCTGAAAGAGAAAGAAAGACTGATCGAGTCTGAGATCGAGAGATTAAAGAATGCCTATGTCGGAACCAGTGAAAAGGTACAGGAACTTCTGGAATCTTATGAAAGTACACCTTTGAATTCAGGAAGCAGTCTGGCAGAACTGATAAGGAGACCGGAATTATCTTACGAAGCTGTTACGGCTATTGATGTGACGAGACCGGAACTTCCGAAAGATCTGGCAGAGAAGTGATCGAGCAGGTGGATATTTCTCTGAAATATGACGGTTATATCCAACGTCAGAAACGCCAGGTAGAGCAGTTCAAGAAGATGGAGAATAAGAAAATTCCGGAAGATATGGACTATGATGCAGTGAACAGCCTTCGTATTGAGGCAGTTCAGAAGCTGAAAGAGTACAGACCGGTGTCAATCGGGCAGGCATCGCGTATCTCTGGTGATCTCCGGCAGATATATCAGTATTGCTTGTGTATCTGAGCGGAAATCACAGATAAGAAATCATAGATAAATTAATAAATGTGATGAAAAAAGTAAGAAAAGCGTGGATGAACAGCTGCAGTATAATGAAGTATATCAGTAAGAAATACACCTAACACAAAATAAATGTATTAATATTAACATGCACTAAAAATATAATTACACAGTAAATATAATGATAAGTATATAAAATGAATAAGATGAAAAATCATACATTTTATATACTTATTAATTTTAGAGAGAAAAAAAGGAGAAAAATATGGACCAGATTTTGAAAAAAAGCCTGGAAAAGATAGGGATAGAGATCACAGACGAGCAGAAAGAGCAGTTTGATACCTATCATAAACTTCTTGAAGAGTGGAATAAAGTGATGAACCTGACCGGAATCACAGAATATGAAGAAGTTGTAGAGAAGCATTATGTAGACAGCTTGTCGATTGTAAAAGTAATGAATATGAATCATGTGGATACAGTGATCGATGTGGGTACAGGAGCTGGTTTTCCTGGATTACCGCTGAAAATTGCATTCCCACATTTGAAAGTAACATTACTGGATTCACTGAATAAGCGGATTAAGTTCCTCAATACGGTGATTGAAGAGCTGGGGCTGGAAGATATCCACACAATTCATGGAAGAGCAGAAGATTATGCCAAAGATGCAGCATATAGAGAAAAAGTATGATCTGTGTGTATCCAGAGCAGTTGCAAATCTGGCGACATTGAGTGAATATTGCCTTCCTTATGTAAAAAGTAGGCGGTATGTTTATACCTTATAAATCAGGTGAGATTGATGAAGAGGTAAAAGGATCGAAAAAAGCGGTGAAAGTGCTTGGAGGAGAGATAGAAGATGTAGTGAAATTCGAATTGCCGGGAACGGATATCGGAAGATCCTTTGTAAAGATCCACAAAGTGAAGAATACGGCTAAGAAGTATCCGAGAAAGGCAGGGATGCCTTCAAGGGAGCCGATTGTTTAATCGTTGGAGAAATGGCTTACCCCGGGATGGAATGAAAATGAGATAGGGATTCCTGTGCTGATTCGGTTATGGGGAAATTCTAAAGCAAATAAATTGGCCTAAAAGCAGCCATCAAAAATCCAAAACTCGCGTTCGCTCAGACAATGGATTTTTGATGACTAACGGCCAATTTATTTACTTAAGAATTTCAACCATGACCTCATATGCACAGGAATCCCTATCTCATTTTCATTCCATCTGGTTTTCGCGGGCGGTAATGATTAAATAATGATAGTGTAGGGGTGGTGCGGATATGAGGATAGGTGTTGGAAGCAGAGAAAGAAAAATTGGTAAAAGGGAGAATGTTTCACGTGAAACATTCTCCCTTTGTACGTGTGTGTAGGTTACTGATGGATGGAATGTATAATAATAACTGAGCTTGTTTGTAAATGTTAATGATAGTCTTTGAAATAGTAATTAGCTTATACTATATCAGCGCAAATCCTTGAATTAGCAATTGTCGCTTAATAATAAATCTATTTGTTCCAGGAATGCAGTGGCGTTTTCGCGTTGTGAAAGTAATCCGCTGCCTGGGACTTCGAGGTGTTCGATAGATGGAAGTATGTGGCAGTATTCGGTGGCTTTTTGTGATGTTTCTGGTGCGTTTTTACCTGTGATTACTGCGATTGAGGTTGTAAGTCCTTCGAGACAGTGGGCAACATTTACAGTTGTGTAATGTCCTAAAATGCTGGCGTAGAGATATTTACACTCTGCTGAGTCGGAAAGAGCGGTGTTACGTGCGCCTACATTATAAATAAATGTTCCGTATATAGGGATATTTATTATCTTTGCAAGTAGTTTTGATTTGTGATTTGGAGCTTTTGCAAGTGCATGTGTGCTTTCCGGACAAACCAGAATAATATGGTCAATCTGGTCGGCTATATTCTGACAGGCAGCTGTTACAAAGGAGGCTGAAGCCCCGGTAGCTACGATATCTGTCTTTTCGCCTATAATATCACGAATAAAATCAGTAAGCAGTTGAACATACAGATAGCAGGTATATGTAATTGCGGGCTTGTCGGATTTGCCGCATCCGAGAAGGTCTATCGTATATACTGTGTGTTCTTTGGAAAGAGTACCGATTACTTTATCCCATTCCATAGAAGAACTGTAATGATTCAGATCATGAATAAGAAGAACCGGAGAACCAGTTCCTTCTTTTTTATAATATATATTTCCAAATTTCCAATTATAGTAATTGGATTCATCTTCTTCTGAATGTTCATCGGAGGCGTTGAATATGAATTTATTTATTACATGGAATGCTAAGGTTGTCGTTCCAATTGCTGTTGAGATGAATAATAATGTCTTTTTCCAGTTCATGCTGATACCTCACTTTCTTTTCCTAATTATACTATATTTACTTATGAATTGGAAGATTGCCTTTGCAAAATGAGCATAAAATGAACAAAGTGAAGGAAATAGGACATTTTACTTGGAATATATGAAAAGAAGGGACACGAATAATAAAGCAAGTGGTAAAAACAAATGTTTCACGTGAAACATTCACAAAAAATCGTATGTCACACAAAGATAACGAAAATAATATAGAGAACGGTTTTATATTTATGGAAAAGGGAAAATCTATGTTTCACGTGAAACATTTTCTGGATAAGTATTCTGAAAAGTGATATACTAGAATCATGTGAAATAAGGGAAGGTGATAATTAAATGGGACGAGTTATAGCCGTTGCGAACCAAAAAGGTGGCGTTGGAAAAACAACGACAGCTATTAATCTGTCGGCATGTCTTGCTGAAAAAGGACAAAAGGTTCTTGCTATTGATATGGATCCGCAGGGCAATATGACGAGTGGATTAGGAATAGACAAAGATGAAGTTGAAAAGAATATCTATGATCTTATGATTGGTCAGGCTGGTGTAGATGAAGTTCTGCAAAAGGAAGCAATTGAAAATCTGGATGTGATACCGACAAGCATTGACCTCTCGGCTGCTGAAATTGAACTGATCGGTGTGGATGATAAAGAATTTATTATAAGAAATGCGGTTCAGCCGATCAAAGATGATTATGATTATATCATTATTGATTGTCCGCCATCGTTAAGTATGCTGACGATCAATGCAATGACAACAGCAGATTCTGTACTGGTTCCGATTCAGTGTGAGTATTACGCACTTGAAGGGTTGAGTCAGTTAATACATACAGTGGAGCTTGTAAAAGAAAGGCTGAATCCTGTTCTGGAGATTGAAGGAGTTGTATTTACTATGTATGATGCACGAACCAATCTTTCACTCCAGGTAGTGGAAAATGTAAAGGAAAACCTGCAACAGAACATCTATAAGACGATTATTCCTAGAAATATCCGATTGGCTGAAGCACCAAGTTATGGTATGCCGATTAATCTGTATGATCCAAAGTCTACAGGAGCAAGCGCATATCAGAGACTGGCGGATGAAGTTATGAATAGAGAGTAAATGAAAGATGTAATGTAGGAGGAAACGAATGCCAATAAAGAAAAAAAGGATTGGGGAAAGGACTGGACAGTCTGATTCCTGATAATAAGAGCATGAAGTCTGTTACATCGGAAAAAAACTGTGGAATCAAAAAAAGAAGATGCAAGCTAAATCCGGTGTACAGGTAATGAAAATTAATGAGGTTGAGCCAAACAGAGACCAGCCGAGAAAGAATTTTGATGAAGATGCTCTCCTTGAACTTTCGGATTCGATTAAGCAATTTGGTGTGTTACAGCCATTGCTTGTTCGAAAAAGAAAAGATTACTATGAGATCATTGCGGGCGAAAGAAGATGGAGAGCTGCAAAACTTGCCGGAGTAAAAAGAGGTTCCTGTGATTGAAAAGGAATATACAGATCAGGAAATTCTTGAGATAGGTTTGATTGAGAACATTCAGAGAGAAAACTTGAATCCGATTGAAGAAGCAATTGCATACAAGAGACTTCTGGAGGAATTCAAGCTGAAACAAGATGAAGTCGCAGAGAGAGTATCGAAGAGCAGAACAGCCGTAACGAACTCTATGCGTTTGCTGAAACTTAGTGATAAAGTTCAACAGATGATCATTGACGATATGATTTCAACGGGACATGCAAGAGCATTGCTGGCCATTGACGATCCTGAGCTTCAGTACACACTGGCAAATAAGATATTTGACGAAAAACTTAGTGTAAGAGAAACTGAGAAATTGGTCAAAGAAATAAAAAATCCAAAGAAGCCGAAAGAAAAGAAACCGGTGGCCAATTCATTTATTTACCAGGATCTGGAAGAAAAAAATGAAGAGTGTATTTGGAACAAAGGTAAGTATAGCATCAAAAGGAAAGGGAAAAGGTAAGATAGAGATAGAATATTATTCAGATGACGAATTAGAACATCTGTTCGATATGATGATGAGCATTAAAAGAGGAGAGTAATTGAATATGGATAGCAAAATACTGAAAGCACTTGGTATCGATCCGGCATTAATATTTATATTTTTGCTGATACTGATTGTTATATTATTCGTTCTGTATGTAAATGTAACAATGAAGTATAATCGATTGAAAAAGCAGCTATACGACGTTTATGCGTGGTAAAGATGGAAAAACTCTGGAAGAAAGTATGATGTCGGGATTCTCGGATGTAGAGGCCATTCTGAAATATACAAAACAGAATCGTACAGACATTCAGAAACTTAACAAGAAGATGGAAAAATCTTACCAGAAACTTGGAATTGTAAAGTATGATGCATTTAATGAAATGGGTGGTAAACTCAGTTTCGCACTTGCAATGCTGGACAATAATAATACTGGTTGGATCATCAATGCGATGCACAGCAGAGAAGGCTGCTATACTTATGTGAAAGAGATCGTAAAAGGTGAAAGTTATGTAGAGCTTGCAGAGGAAGAAGCAGAAGCACTGGATAAAAGCAATCTTCGAAGATGGTTATGAAGAAGAGGTGGATAAAGCAGTTGCATCTGCAACAGGAAGTCTAAGTCTGTTAAGTCTGGTCCGGCAAAGAATGGAAATCAGAAAAGCGCGAATGCGAGAAATACAAAACAGACATCTGGAAAAAAGCAAACAATGGTAAGATCTTAAATGCAAGAACCAGTAATGTGCGTCCAGATATGGCAAGACCTGAAAAAACAAGAAATGAGAGATAATATAACATATATATAATCAGGAGGAATTTAGAAAAATGTTAGATATCAAATTTGTAAGAAAAAATCCGGATGTTGTAAAAAGCAGAACATTAAGAACAAATTTCAGGATGAGAAATTACCTTTAGTAGATGAGGTAATAGAACTGGATCAGAAGAATAGAGATATTAAAGGGAGAAGTAGAAGCACTCCGTGCAGAAAAGAACAAAATCTCTAAACAGATTGGTGCATGGATGGCACAGGGAAAGAAAGAAGAAGCTGAAGAATTAAAGAGAAAAGTAGCTGAGAGTGCTTTGCAAGGATCGAAGAACTTTCCAAAGAAGAAAAAGAAGTAGAAGAGAAACTGAAACAGAATATGATGATCATTCCGAACATCATCGATCCTTCTGTACCAATCGGAAAAGATGACAGTCAGAATGTAGAAATTGAAAAATTCGGTGAGCCTTTTGTTCCTGATTTCGAGATTCCATACCATACAGAGATCATGGAAGCATTTGACGGAATCGATCTTGAGAGCGCCGGAAGAGTAGCGGGAAATGGATTCTATTATCTGATGGGTGATATCGCAAGAATTCATTCTTCTGTACTTGCATATGCAAGAGATTTCATGATCAACCGTGGATTTACTTACTGTGTACCACCTTTCATGATCAGAAGCAATGTTGTAACAGGTGTTATGAGTTTCGCAGAGATGGATTCCATGATGTATAAGATCGAAGGAGAAGATCTGTACCTGATCGGAACAAGTGAGCACTCTATGATTGGTAAATTCATCGACACAATGTTAGAAGAAAAACAGCTTCCACAGACACTTACAAGCTATTCACCATGTTTCCGTAAGGAAAAAAAGGAGCACACGGTATCGAGGAGAGAGGAGTATACCGTATCCACCAGTTCGAGAAACAGGAAATGATCGTTGTATGTAAACCGGAAGAAAGCAAGATCTGGTATGATAAATTATGGCAGAACACAGTAGATCTGTTCCGCTCACTGGATATTCCGGTACGTACATTAGAGTGCTTTGCTCAGGTGACCTGGCAGATTTGAAGGTAAAATCTTGTGACGTAGAAGCATGGTCTCCAAGACAGAAGAAATACTTCGAGGTCGGAAGCTGCTCTAACCTTGGAGATGCTCAGGCAAGAAGACTTGGAATCCGTGTCAAAGGTGAAGACGGAACAAAATACTTCGCACACACACTGAACAATACAGTAGTAGCTCCACCGAGAATGTTGATCGCATTCCTGGAAAACAACCTTCAGGAAGACGGATCAGTTAAGATCCCTATGGCATTACAGCCATACATGGGTGGAACAGAGAAGCTTGTACCTAAAAAAAATAAGCAATTATAAGGATAAGTGCAATATATGAAATCCATTGGATTTGGAAATATCAGAGACAAAAAACAGTTAACACAGATTTTAAAAAAAAGATGTGGAAGAATCCTATACACAACATCAGCTCGTTACACAGGATGAAACAACGGATCTTTGTGAGTTTGAAAAAAAAGAATATGGAGAAGGAATCGGGATCAAGGTGTGCGGAGATATGGACATCGATGAACAGTTTGAGTACCGTTATTATACACCATATTTCAAAGGATCCGGTGTGACATCCTATGCGGATGTCAGTGTGGAACGAAGGATAGACCGGGAAGCATATGTGGGCATCTGTGAAGATACAAAAGTAGGCATTAATCTGGTATTTTATCTTCAGAATATGCTGGAATGTCTGAGGGAAAGGCAGCCTTTTGGTGGAAGAAGGATCAAGTATTCTTCCGTGACATTGTCCGGTCTTTGCAATGAGGGAACCATTCTGCTTCCGGTGCTGAAAAGTAAAGAACAGGAGCGGGAACAGCAGGAAGTGAAAAACAACTTTCAGTTCGAATCTATTCTGAAAAATGCTAATGGTGACAACAAAGCATTCCCCAAATTGGGGAACGTTCTAATGTTACCAACTCAAAAAAATCTGTAGATTGACAACTCAAAATAGAGTTGATAATCTTATATATGGCCGAAGGGAGGTTCAAATCCTCTTGGCGACGGGCTTCAAAGCGTTCGAAAATGTTAGCTGGATTAGCTGACAACGAACGCTTTTGTTATTTTCTAATCACGTTCGTGACATGAAATTCCATTCAAAATGATCAATTTCCAGCTAACGCAATCCGATTTTTGTTAGCTGACAGCTAATCAAAATTACCGTTTTGCAAACATGGGTTTTAGGAAGTCCAGCTAACATTTGGGTTCCGCTCTGTTGTCACCCCTTATTCGGGGATGTAAATCAGAGAAAAGGCGGGAAAAGAAACAATCTCTCCAAAACCTGCAAACTGAAATTAGCTGAAACAGTATCATTTTTTATTTCCTGAATCCTGGAGGAAAGGAGTCAAGATGACTGAGCCAAACAGACAATCAGGAGAAAACGAAGAAAGAATCATAGAAGAAAGCGTCTTCGTCCGTTCAAAGAGCACCCGTTTCAGGTAAAAGATGATAAGGAAATGTTTCTTTGCAGGACAATCAATGCACTGGTCTCTTCCGATTCTGTGTTGATACCTGTGCAAAGCCGCATATCTGCCGGTGAAAGGACTTCAGCAACTGATCAAGACCATTCTTACAGTAAAGAAAAGACTGAACCGGAAACTGG
>VOFI01003655.1_pt1 | contig 133927 bp, 133 predicted proteins | sample 5384131 | NCBI WGS metagenome assembly VOFI01 (sample SAMN12384728, study PRJNA508395) | human gut metagenome | isolation source: healthy gut H | host: Homo sapiens | reverse complement strand
AAGGAGGTGACCGTGGTCTACGATTCCACGAAAAACAGCGACGATAATATCGTCAAGGGTTTTGCTTCGATCAAGGTCAAGGCCGAACCGAAAAAAGCCGACACGAAGAAATAACGCCGGCGGGTTTTGTTATCGGAAAGGGAGGACAATATTGTCCTCCCTTTTGTTTCGGTTGTTGGGCGGGCTCCTGTACTGCCGTCGGTTTCCCCCGATCCGCCCGGTTTATCGGTGCGGGTGCCCGTTTGTTTTCATAACATTGTGCCTGCGCCTGCGCAGGTAGAGGTCGAGCCCTGCGAGGCCGAGGAACGTTGCGGCGATAAAGACGTAGAACAGGGACAGCCGCCTGCTTTCGGCCGGGAAATCCGGTTCGGGAAATTTTAAGGAGCCCGGGCCTGTGAACGCGGGCATGTCGGGGAATGAAGGCATGTCGGGCAGATGCAGCCCGACGCCCGGTTCGTACCAGAAATACCAGGCGAGCCCGGCGATCACCGCCAGCAGGCAGAGTACGCCCGCCGTGCCCAGCAACCATGTTTCGCGCCGTTCGCGCCGCGCCGATTCGCGTTCCAGACGTTCCATGAGCCTCTCGCAGAACCCTTCGGGCAGTTGCGTATCCGGGGCTTGCTCCAGCGCGCGGCGGATTATGTTATTTTTCGCTTCCATGCAGTTGCGTATTTACCAGTATATACAGTTTTTTGCGGATGCGGTGGAGCCGTACTTTGATGTTGGACTCCGACATCTGCGTGATCCCGGCGCATTCGCTTACGGAGTACTCTTCGTAGTAGAAGAGCGTGACGAGTGCCCGCTCTTCGGGCTCCAACTCACCGACGGCACGGGCCAGAGCGTCGAGGTATTCCTGCCTTCCCTCCCAGGCATCCATCCGCTCGGCTTCGCTGTCGGGCAGGTTCGCCAGCCGCGCCTGGTCGATGCAGGCCCATTCGCGTTTGCGGCGCCGTGTCTCGGAGACCGCCGTGTTGTAAGCGATCCGGAAGAGCCAGGTCGGGAACGAACTGCGCCCGTTGAACCTGTGCAGGTTGCGGAACGCCTTGAGGAAAACGTCCTGAGCCAGCTCCTCGGCATCCTCTGCGCAGCCGACGATGCGGGAAACCAGCGTGTAGACCACCCGCCCGTACCGCCGGGCAAGGATGGCATACAGATCGGTTTCTCCGTTTACGATCCGTCGGATCAGCTCCAGTTCCTCCTGTTGTTGCATTGCTATCCGGTTAGACGCACGTGGCCGGAAAAGGTTACACGCCGATGCTGTTTTCCCGAAAACTGTAACCTTTTTCGCGGAGCTGCGTCTAATAAGGCAAAGATCGCAAAAAACGAATCGCTAATCTCTAATACTTAAAAAATTATGATGGATTTTATTTTTGTTCCCCTGGTCGTAGGCGTGGTCACGCTGGGAATCTACAAGTTCTTCGAACTGCTCGTGTGCCGTCGCGAGCGCCGCATGATCATTGATAAAATGGACGGCAATGCTCTGATCGACTACCTGAAGTTCGTACCGATGGGTGTGAGGATCGGCGCTCCCGTGTCGGTGCGTCCCGTGTCGGGCGGGGTGTCCGGAACCCTGAAGGCCGGTTGCCTTTTGCTGGGCATCGGTTTCGGGCTGCTCTTCGCCTTCATGTTGCTGAACTGGTGTGCCTATGATGCTTCGTACGAAATGCGCAGCATCGTCTACGGCGGGTCGGTTCTCTGCTTCGGCGGTGTCGGACTGATCGTTTCGTTTGTCGTCGAGCGCAATATCGTCGGCAGGGAGTGCAAATAACCCAGCCTTTCCGGATGGAAAAAGGAGTATCCCGCTTTTGGGGGATACTCCTTTGGTTTTGCCGGGGGCCGTGCGGCGCACCAGGGGCGGAACGGTTTGCTGAGGGCCATGCGGCGCACCGGGGGCAGGACAGTTTGCCAAGGGGGGCGGTTGTAGGGCGGGACGGTCGGGGCGGAACGGTTTGCCGGAGCCCGGACGCCTGCCGTTTGCCGGCCGGGCGGCCTTATTCCATCGGCCGGATACGCACCTCGGTCACGCCTTCCAACTCCCGTGCGAGACGGTCGATGTCGGTCTTTTCCTCGACTTCGCCGTAGTGGTAGGGGTAGAATATCGTCGGCCGGATCGCCTTGACGGCCTCGACGGCCTGGTCGACGGTCATCGTGTAGGGCTGGTTGACCGGCAGGAAGGCGATGTCGATATTCTTCAGCGCCTTCAATTCGGGCGTGGGTTCGGTATCGCCCGCGATGTAGATGCGCGAGCCGCCTATCGTGAGCACGTAGCCGCAGTCCTCACGCTCTTTGGGGTGGAATTGCAGATGCCCGTCGGTGGTGTTGTAGGCAGCCACGGCCTCGACTTTCAGGTAATCGCGCGGCGTGGCGACACTGCCCGGGCGCATCGTGTAGCAGTTCATTTCGAACGCCTCGGCCGATGTGCGGTCGCAGAGTATCTCGGTCTGCGGGGTCTGGATCGCTTCGACGGCCGCCACGTCCAGGTGGTCGTAGTGCGAGTGGGTGATAAGTACCACGTCGGCCTTGGGCAGGGCGGCGTAGTCGGCATAGCCGCTTACGGGATCTACGTAGATGTATTTTCCGCCGGCCTCGACCGAAAGCGAGGCGTGTCTGAAAAAGGTGATCGTGATTTGCGTACCGTCGCGCGTCGTGAGCGTGTCGGCAGGGTATTCGGGAGCTTTCTTTCCGCATCCGAAAAACGATAGGATCGACATAAGCAACAAGAGTTTTGGGTTTATGCTCAAATATTATATATTACAACGCCAATATAGTGAAAAAAAGTGAAATATTCGTACCTTTGAGCCGCAATCGAACCTGGGAAAACGTTGGGGCCGGTTTCCGGGAAGTTTTCTGTGCCGGGCCTGGCGCACCTTTTGGCGGCGATGATTTGGGGCCGGATGCCCGGTTTGCAGGATGAAAATAGAATAATTCGCACATTTTTCATGCCCGGGCGCAGTATTTTTCGAATCGGGACGTTTATAGGAATAAAGTATTATTAAAATTGTATATGATGAAAAAATTTTTGTTTGTGGCGGCGGCGGTAGTAGCGTCGATGGTTTTCACCGGGTGTATCAACGAGGACGACACCTATAAGAAGTTGCAACCGGTTGAGAAGGGGATCAACATCTACAACTGGACATCCAGCCAGTATTCCATGGCGACCGAGCAGGCCAACATCGGTCTGCGTATGGCGATGCTTGTGGCCGAAGCCCACAAGCAGGGGGTGGATAACTTCGAGGATGTGAAAATCGAAGGCATCTCCATCAAGGGCAAGTTGCTCGGCACCTCTTCGAAGATCGAAAAGACGACCACTGGCTACAAAATCACTTTCAATCCTGCAATGGACATGGACGGCTATTCGCGCGAGGGCGCCGTGCTGATCGACACGGGCGGGGCCCCGCTGCTCGAAGATGCCGTGGCCGGAAAGGTCTGGTCGGTGACGTTCGACGAAAAACTGGTGCTGGTTGCCACCAACGGCAATACGTCGGTAAAGGCTTCGCTGGTGGGCGGTTCCACGCAGCTCTACAACGATGAAAACGGAGCCTATGCGATCAGCATTGCGAATCAGGCCTGCTACCTCGATTCGGGCAGCAATTTTACCTCGAATTGGGGCGGCCGTATGACGTTGAAGCCCCATAACATGAATTTCACCTATTCGGATTGCATGGGCGAGAAGTTCGTCGTGAACACGACGGGTGCAATTTACGGCCCTTCGTTCTATACGATGGACAATGCAACGTCTCTGGAGCTGAGCATGACGCTGACGGATGTCGAGTATTACACGAGGTCGAGCATCCGCGAAGGTAAGTTCGAGGCGATGATGACCGGCGGGTACGATTTTACGGCCTTCCCCTCTCCGAAAGTGACGGTGAAATATGCCGTAAGTGCCGACGGCAAGAAATTGCTGACGACGATCGAATATGCAGGAAATACGGTGACGATCTAATTTTGATTGTAAAAAGTAAATGCGGTGCGAAAATTCGCACCGCATTTTTATTTTCCGGGCGGCCTGTTGGCCAAGTGGCCGGTTGACTGGCGGATTGCCGGGCGGTCTGTTGTCTGGGGGGGCGGATGGGGGGCTGTTTGTCGGGGACTTGCTCCGGTGATGTTTTGTAGGCGGTGGCTCCGGTGCTGCCCGGTCGTACCAGGGGGCGTTTTGCCGGGAGGTTGCTCCGGGGTAACCCGGATACGTGGTTGCTTTCTGTCGTTCCGTGCCCTGCCCGGGATTTATTTCCCGTCCGTTGCCTTTGTCTGGAGCTCCGCGCTTTTTGACTGCCTGTCGAGCCGCATGACCGAGGGGATGCAGAAAGCCGTGAGTCCGAGCGTGCAGATCACAAGTCCTGCGATGACGAAGGTCGTGGTGAGCCCGACCTGTTCGGCCAGGAACCCCGTACCGAGCAGTCCGATAGCCGACGGAAGCAACCCGAAGCTGTAATAGAGCGACATCACGCGTCCCAGGACACCCGCGTCGATGCGGGTCTGTACGACCGAGACGAATGACGAATTGAAAACGCTGCTGGTAATGCCCTCGATGGCCGATAGTACTGCGAACCAGACGAACGCCGTGGGCGGCAGCAGCCCCGAGATGGTGAACGACATGCCGATGGTCAGGTACATCAGGTTCACCAGGACGATGCGGTTTACCCGGTAGACGCGTGCGCCCATGATGGCGCCGCCGATAAGCGCTCCGCCGCCCCATACGATCTCGATGAGACTCATGTCGTAGGTGTTGCCGCCGAAATGCTGCAGCGTCATCAGCGGGAACATTACCCCGACGGGCATGATGAAAAACCAGACGAGGATAGCCAGCGTGAAGAACCAACCCATGCCCGGTACGGCGTGCATGGCACTGAACCCTTCGCGGAACTCCCGCCAGAGATTAGGTTTGAGCGTGCCCCGCACGGGATTGGGGATGCGTACGAACAGCAGCGAGGTGCAGGCGATGATGGCGCCCGCGACGTCCAGAAGCAGGATATTGCCGATGCCCGTGAAGCTGATGAGCACGGCTCCCAATGCCGGGCCGATGATGTTCGACAGCGAATTGATGATCTGGTTGACACCCGCCACCCGGGTCAGCTGGGCTTCGGGAGCCAGCAGCGGCACGGAAGCCTGCATCGAGGGGGTATGGAAGGCCGATCCCACCGAGCGGCAGGCCAGCAGGATGTAGATATGCCACATCTGCGCCACGTCGAACCAGAAAAGCACGGCCAGGATAAGCGTGCAGAACGCGATGAAGCTGTCGGCCAGGATCATCGTGCGTTTGCGATCCCATCGGTCGACGTAGACCCCGACGACCGGGCCCAGCAGCGACTGGGGCAGCATACCCGCGATCGCGGCCAGTGCCAGTACCTCGGCCGAACCGGTCTCGATGCTCATCCAGAAGATGATCGCATAGCCGACGACCGAGCTGCTGAGGATCGAGGCGAGCTGCCCGCTCCAGATGATCCCGAATGTCTTTTTCCAGTTTTCCATGCTTGTTTCGCGGTGATGCCAAAAAAGGCGGACACCGAGGTGTCCGCCGCTGCAAACCCTTCCGTGAAAGGGTTTATTTAACTGCTTTAACTATTGCCTCGAATGCTTTTGGCTCGTTCATCGCCAGGTCGGCCAAAACCTTGCGGTTCAGTGCGATGCCCTTGGCGTTGAGTTTGCCGATAAATTGTGAATAGGTCATTCCCTGTGCGCGGACTGCTGCGTTGATACGCATGATCCACAGCGAGCGGAATGTCCGCTTTTTGAGCTGGCGGTGTGCATATGCATACTGCAAACCCTTTTCGACCGTGTTTTTCGCAACGGTCCAAACATTTCCCCTTGAACCAAAGTTACCTTTGGCAAGTTTCAAAACTTTTTTTCTACGTGCGCGTGATGCAACGGCGTTGACTGAACGTGGCATACTTGTAAAGTTTTTGAAGAGCTGTCAGCGACGCGGTTCTCCCGCGTTCTTTGGGGCTGATTCGCTCCGGTTAATAACTTCCGCAGGTCGATTACTTGACCAGCAGGTTCTTGATTTTGGCCTCGTCGACCGCAGAAACCGTACCCGAGTAGCAGAGGTTACGTTTCTGTTTAGTCGTCTTTTTGGTCAGGATGTGACTGTGATAAGCGTGTTTGCGCTTGATCTTTCCTGTGCCGGTGAAGGTAAAACGCTTCTTCGCAGCGGCATTGGTTTTCATTTTCGGCATTGTCGTAAATAGTTAATTAGTTAAACTTAGCCTGCAAAGATAACAAAAATTCGGCATACCGCAATCGCGGGGCTGAAAAATCTCCCTCTTTTTATTCCCGTTGCGCAATTATTGCAGGGAAACGCCGGGGGCTGTCCGCCGCCTGTGCCCCAGGTCGGTTTGCTGATCCCGATAATTTTCCGTATATTTGAATAGGTAAATCAAAAACCGCAGGACGATGGAGATGGAGTGGGATTTTATCATACGCTTGTGCGTGGCAGGCCTTTGCGGCACGGTGATCGGCCTCGACCGCGAATACCGGGTCAAGGATGCGGGTTTCCGCACCCATTTCCTGGTTGCGCTGGGCAGTGCGCTGATAATGATCGTGTCGCAGTACGGCTTCGCCGATATCCTGATGCATACAGGCGTGGGGCTCGACCCCAGCCGTATCGCTGCACAGGTGGTGAGCGGCATCGGCTTCATCGGCGCCGGTACGATCATCATCCACCGCCAGTTGGTGCGCGGGCTTACGACGGCGGCAAGCCTCTGGGCGACGGCCGGCATCGGCCTTGCGGCCGGGGCGCATATGTATGTCGTGGCTGCAGCGGCTACGGTGCTGACGCTCTTCGCGCTCGAAGTGCTTACGCTGGTCTTTGGCGGGTTGGGGCGCCGCAGGACGATGGTGGTCTTTTCGGCTACGAAGCGTGCTGCGGTCGACGAGATGTTCAACGAGTTGCAGAGCCGCGAATATGCCGTGATCTCCTATGAGGTCGAGGCACAGCGCAGCGCCGACGGCATCGTCTACCGGGCCACCCTGGTCATCCGTGCCAAGGGGAATACGGATGAAGACCGCTATGTCGACCTGCTGCGTGAGAATCCCGACATTACCATCGAACGGATCGTATGAGCCGGTCGTACAGCAGGCAGAAGCCCAGCGGCAGGGTGATTCCGACCACGGTGTAGGGTATCCACCACCAGGGCGACCCTGTGGGGATGACCGGGTGGCAGGCCAGGTAGCGGGGCGGGTAGTCGCAAACCCACATTTGAAAGAGTATCACCAGTTTGAATGCGGGGATGTGCCACAGCATGATCGCCATGGTGTGCCGTCCCGTATAGTCCAGCATCCGTGTCAGCCTGTTGCCGGTTGCCGCGAGGCGGCTTGCGGCGGTGACGAGCATGTAGCATCCTGTGCACACCAGCACGACGAAGAGCACCGGGTTGCCGAAAAGTCTCCCGCCAAGGTTGATGCGGCAGCCTGCGGCTGCCGCCGCGAGCAGGATGACCAGGCAGAGCGTTGCGATGCGCCCGTCCAGCGGGAGCCGCGCGCGGAAGATGCGGAAGAGTTTTCCGAGGTAGATTATCCCCGTGATGGCGAATGTCCGGACGGCGATCCACTCGCCCGGAATGCCCGACGGATGGCGGGCGAGCAGCATGGCGACCGTAAACAGGAACAGGATGGAGCCCCCGCGCAGCCGTTCCGCCACGGTCGGCGTCGGGGCGAGTTTGCGGGTTGCCAGCGTGATGCAGAAAAAGAGCATCAGCCCGAGGAACAGCCCTTGCAGAAACCAGAAGGGCGCCTGCATCTGCTCGTGGTGCAGGAACAGGAATACCCGGCCCAGCGTCCGGAGCAGCTCCGGGGTGTCGTAGGGCAGGATGGCCTCCCGGGCGGAGAAGTCATAGGCGATCAGGTGCCACTCGAGAAATCGGTTGTGCAGCAGCACGAAGAGCGTGCCCAGGACGACGTAGGGCAGGTAGAGGCGTCGGAGCTTGCGGCCTATGAAACGCCCCGGGGCGGCGGTCTGTCCGTCGTCGAAGAAATAGCCCGCGACGAAAAAGAAGACGGCCGTGTTGAAATAGTAGGTGAAGGTTTCCAGCGGTGTCAGGATCGCGGCGTGTGAAATCACCACCGCTACGATGCCGAGGGCCTTGACGATCGAGAACGCCGTGTCATGGTGGTGTGTGCCGGTGCCCATCGGTCAGAAATAACGGTGCACTTCTTCGAGGAGCTCCTCGCGTGCCATGTCGTTGGGGTTCGTGCCGGGCAGCCCTTCGGGAACCTGCTCGCCCAGTTGGTCGAACAGGTCGGCCCAGAATTGCGGCAGGGTTCCGTCCGCGGCGCGGAAGTTCATCGGCCGCGCCGTGAAAAGCGGGGTGCCGTTTTCGGCGCGGTAGCTTTCCCACACCAGTTCGCTGCAATAGAGTTTCTCCCTTCCGGGCCGGAACGAATAATCGTAGGGGACTCCGAGGAAGCTGCGCGCACGGCGGACGGCAGCCGCGATGCCGGCCGTGTCCTTCAACCGCATGGCAACTACTGCCGGCCGGCCGCCGATTTTTGCGGAGCGTCCGAGAAATTCCTCCAATAGCGTGAGCCGGACGCCGCCGTCGGTCGTGGCTTCGAGCACCGAATCCGCCCCGTTGCCTGTGACGGCGATCCCCACGTGGGAGAAATTCAGCGGCCCTTCTTCGCCCGTCGCCGCCGTGATCGCCCCGGTCATCTCCGTGTTTTTTCCGGCCTGGAAGAGCAGGTCGCCCGTGTGCAGGCGATCGCGGTTTTGGCCGCAGGAAATGGCCAGCAGAAGCATACCTATATATATTAAAGCCTGTTTCATAGTCTCCGCTGTTCGTTTTTGCAAATATATTAAAAATTTTTCACAACTAACTCGCTGACCGATAGCCGTGTGTAAAAAAGGTGGTGAAATTGTCGAAAAAAAGTCCCGGAATTATTTGGAAATAACTCCGGAATGCCCTTATCTTTGCATCCGCTTCGAGAGAGAAATACTGCTCCGGGGCGGAAAAAACAGGTTCTGAAAAATTTTGAAAAAAGTTCCAAAATCTTTTGGAGATTCGGAAAAATGACTTACCTTTGCACCCGCTTCGAATAAGAAATACGGTTCGAAACGATAAGAAAAAAGGTTCTGAAAATTTCTGAAAAAATCTTTCGAAAAGATTTGGTGGTTTCAAAAAGATGACTTATCTTTGCACCACTTTCCGCTGAAAAATCAGCGGTCGGAACAACGGGAAAAGCCGCAAGGACAGACCCGGCAAAAAGAAAGAAATTGTTCTTTATAGCAATATATTTGAACAGCGTTCTTTGAAGTATTTGAGCAGCTAAAAGTTTTCCACTCTCGCGAGAGAGTGAATTTCAAACAATACCTTTGAGATTAGAGCTAAAGATTTAAAACAAAACATTTTATACAATGGAGAGTTTGATCCTGGCTCAGGATGAACGCTAGCGGCAGGCCTAACACATGCAAGTCGAGGGGCATCACGAGGTAGCAATACTTTGGTGGCGACCGGCGCACGGGTGCGTAACGCGTATGTAACCTACCTATAACAGGGGCATAACACTGAGAAATTGGTACTAATTCCCCATAATATTCGGAGAGGCATCTCTCCGGGTTGAAAACTCCGGTGGTTATAGATGGACATGCGTTGTATTAGCTAGTTGGTGAGGTAACGGCTCACCAAGGCAACGATACATAGGGGGACTGAGAGGTTAACCCCCCCACACTGGTACTGAGACACGGACCAGACTCCTACGGGAGGCAGCAGTGAGGAATATTGGTCAATGGACGCAAGTCTGAACCAGCCATGCCGCGTGCAGGAAGACGGCTCTATGAGTTGTAAACTGCTTTTGTACGAGGGTAAACTCACCTACGTGTAGGTGACTGAAAGTATCGTACGAATAAGGATCGGCTAACTCCGTGCCAGCAGCCGCGGTAATACGGAGGATTCAAGCGTTATCCGGATTTATTGGGTTTAAAGGGTGCGTAGGCGGTTTGATAAGTTAGAGGTGAAATCCCGGGGCTTAACTCCGGAACTGCCTCTAATACTGTTAGACTAGAGAGTAGTTGCGGTAGGCGGAATGTATGGTGTAGCGGTGAAATGCTTAGAGATCATACAGAACACCGATTGCGAAGGCAGCTTACCAAACTATATCTGACGTTGAGGCACGAAAGCGTGGGGGAGCAAACAGGATTAGATACCCTGGTAGTCCACGCAGTAAACGATGATAACTCGTTGTCGGCGATACACAGTCGGTGACTAAGCGAAAGCGATAAGTTATCCACCTGGGGAGTACGTTCGCAAGAATGAAACTCAAAGGAATTGACGGGGGCCCGCACAAGCGGAGGAACATGTGGTTTAATTCGATGATACGCGAGGAACCTTACCCGGGCTTGAAAGTTACTGACGATTCTGGAAACAGGATTTCCCTTTGGGGCAGGAAACTAGGTGCTGCATGGTTGTCGTCAGCTCGTGCCGTGAGGTGTCGGGTTAAGTCCCATAACGAGCGCAACCCCTACCGTTAGTTGCCATCAGGTCAAGCTGGGCACTCTGGCGGGACTGCCGGTGTAAGCCGAGAGGAAGGTGGGGATGACGTCAAATCAGCACGGCCCTTACGTCCGGGGCTACACACGTGTTACAATGGTAGGTACAGAGGGTCGCTACTCCGTGAGGAGATGCCAATCTCGAAAGCCTATCTCAGTTCGGATTGGAGGCTGAAACCCGCCTCCATGAAGTTGGATTCGCTAGTAATCGCGCATCAGCCATGGCGCGGTGAATACGTTCCCGGGCCTTGTACACACCGCCCGTCAAGCCATGGAAGCTGGGGGTGCCTGAAGTTCGTGACCGCAAGGAGCGACCTAGGGCAAAACCGGTAACTGGGGCTAAGTCGTAACAAGGTAGCCGTACCGGAAGGTGCGGCTGGAACACCTCCTTTCTGGAGCCTTGTTTCAAAGGTAATTTAGCTGCTCACTTCAAAGAAACGTCACAACAGCACCGCTTTAGGCGTAGGTTCGAACCGAGTGCTGTTCACTGCAAATGAAAATTTGCGACGTTCATTGACATATTTAAGGAGATGAGATAAAGTTCCGATAACTACAATAGGGGATATCGGAAATGTAAGAAAGTAATAAAGGGCGTATGGGGGATGCCTAGGCTCTTGGAGGCGAAGAAAGACGTGGTAAGCTGCGATAAGCCTCGGGGATTTGCAAACGAGAATTGATCCGAGGATTTCTGAATGGGACAACCCGGCAGGCAGAAGGCCTGTCACACGAAAGTGGGCCAACCCTCTGAACTGAAACATCTTAGTAGGAGGAGGAAAAGAAAGAAACATCGATTTCCTAAGTAGCGGCGAGCGAACGGGAAACAGCCTAAACCACAATTGTTACGGCAACTGTGGGGTTGTAGGACTGCAATATTCAAATGACTGTGAACTGGAATGTTCTGGAAAGTTCATCCATAGAGAGTGAAAGACTCGTACAGGCAAGCACGTCAGGCGATAGCAGTATCCTGAGTAGGGCGGGACACGAGGAATCCTGTCTGAATCCGCCGGGACCACCCGGTAAGGCTAAATACTCCCAAGAGACCGATAGTGAACCAGTACCGTGAGGGAAAGGTGAAAAGAACCCCGAACAGGGGAGTGAAATAGAACCTGAAACCATACGCTTACAACCTGTCGGAGCGGCTTCGTGCCGTGACGGCGTGCCTATTGAATAATGAGCCTACGAGTTACTAATCACTGGCAAGGTTAAGTGCACGGATGCACGGAGCCGAAGCGAAAGCGAGTCTGAATAGGGCGTTTAGTCAGTGGTTGTAGACGCGAAACCTTGCGATCTACCCTTGAGCAGGTTGAAGGTTGGGTAAAACCAACTGGAGGACCGAACGAATAAGCGTTGAAAAGCTTCTCGATGACTTGAGGGTAGGGGTGAAAGGCTAATCAAGCTGGGAAATAGCTCGTACTCCCCGAAATGCCTTTAGGGGCAGCGTTGTAATTAAGAGTCTACTGGAGGTAGAGCTACTGATTGGATGCGGGGGCTTCACCGCCTACCAAATCCTGACAAACTCCGAATGCCAGTAGTATGATTTACAGCAGTGAGCGACCGGGTGCTAATGTCCGGTTACGAGAGTGGAACAACACAGACCAGCAACTAAGGTCCCCAAGAGTATACTAAGTTGATCTAACGATGTTTTGCTGCAGAGACAGCTAGGATGTTAGCTTGGAAGCAGCTATTCATTCAAAGAGTGCGTAACAGCTCACTAGTCGAGCGGCAAAGCGTGGATAATAAACGGGCATCAAGTATACCACCGAAGTTCTGGGCACGAAAGTGCGGTAGGGGAGCATTCCATTCCGCGTTGAAGCCGAACCGTGAGGTTTGGTGGAGTGTATGGAAAAGCAAATGTAGGCATGAGTAACGATAATGCGGGAGAGTAACCCGCACACCGCAAGACCAAGGTTTCCTGATCAACGCTAATCGGATCAGGGTTAGTCGGGTCCTAAGGGTAAGCCGAACGGTGATCTCGATGGATAATCGGTTAATATTCCGATACTGACATATACCTCGATGGAGAGACGAAGGAACGTAAGTGCCGCCACCTGACGGAATAGGTGGTTAAAGGGCTTAGGTATAGGGGCAGATTAAGAGTTAGTCCTTGCTGAAACCTGACAGTACAGAGAGCCTACGGGCAATTTGATAGTGCACCCAAGTCGACTTCCGAGAAAATCTTCTAAGTTATAGTATATGTCACCCGTACCGTAAACCGACACAGGTGGTCGAGGAGAGTATCCTAAGGTGCTCGAGTGAATCACGGTTAAGGAACTAGGCAAATTAACCCCGTAACTTCGGGAAAAGGGGTCCCATCGCGAGGTGGGCGCAGCGAAGAGGTCCAGGCGACTGTTTATCAAAAACACAGGGCTCTGCAAATTCGAAAGAAGACGTATAGGGCCTGACACCTGCCCGGTGCTGGAAGGTTAAGAGGGGATGTCATCGCAAGAGAAGCATTGAATCGAAGCCCCAGTAAACGGCGGCCGTAACTATAACGGTCCTAAGGTAGCGAAATTCCTTGTCGGGTAAGTTCCGACCTGCACGAATGGTGTAACGATCTGGACACTGTCTCAACCGTGAGCTCGGTGAAATTGTAGTCCCGGTGATGATGCCGGGTACCCGCAACGGGACGAAAAGACCCCGTGAACCTTTACTATAGCTTAACGCTGAATTTGGGTACACAATGTGTAGGATAGGCAGGAGACTACGAAGCGGGCACGCCAGTGTTCGTGGAGTCGACGTTGAAATACTGCCCTTTGTGTACTTGAGTTCTAACCCTCGAGAGGGGACACCGTTTGGTGGGTAGTTTGACTGGGGTGGTCGCCTCCAAAAGAGTAACGGAGGCTTCCCAAGGTACCCTCAGCACGAATGGTAACCGTGCGTAGAGTGCAATAGCATAAGGGTGCTTGACTGTGAGACCAACAAGTCGATCAGGTGCGAAAGCAGGGTATAGTGATCCGGTGGTTCTGCGTGGACTGGCCATCGCTCAAAGGATAAAAGGTACTCCGGGGATAACAGGCTGATCGCCGCCAAGAGCTCATATCGACGCGGCGGTTTGGCACCTCGATGTCGGCTCGTCACATCCTGGGGCTGGAGAAGGTCCCAAGGGTTCGGCTGTTCGCCGATTAAAGTGGCACGCGAGCTGGGTTCAGAACGTCGTGAGACAGTTCGGTCTCTATCTGTTGCGGGCGTAGGAAGATTGAGGGGTCCTGACTTTAGTACGAGAGGACCGAGTTGGACGAACCTCCGGTGTATCGGTTATGCTGCCAAGTGTACTGCCGAGTAGCCGCGTTCGGTCTGGATAAGCGCTGAAAGCATCTAAGCGCGAAGCCATCCCCAAGATAAGTCTTCCCTTGAGGGGCGTAGGAGACGACTACGTTGATAGGCTGCAGGTGTAAAGACAGTAATGTCAAAGCCGAGCAGTACTAATTACCCGAGAGGCTTTTTTACAAGATTCTTTATCTCATCTCCGAAGTATGTCAACTTATACCGGGTGCGACGGATTGCAGCGACTAAAAGGCTGCTCGCACTACTTCGATAGCATGGAGCATGTCGGACTTCGTCCTTCGTTTTCTCCACACGACAAAACAAACAGGTTTGCTTTGTCCCGGTTTATCGAAAACGTTCTTTTAGGTGGTTATAGCAGTGAGGTTCCACCTCTTCCCATTCCGAACAGAGAAGTTAAGCTCACTAACGCCGATGGTACTGCGGTTTTCCCGTGGGAGAGTAGGTAGCCGCCTCTTCAAGGTCAGATCATTAGATCTGACCTTTTTTTATGCCCCTTTCCGAACTCTCACGTTACATTAGATTTTTACGGCCGGAGTCGCATGTCGAAAACGGACGGCCTTTAGGGTGCTCTGTTTTTTATTTCTTCCATTTTTTATGAAATCCGCAGTGGCTGCATGTCAACTCGTAAGTGTTGTTTTGGACGGAGAGGAGATGCAATGAAATATTATGGCACTTGGAGCAGCGCAGTGTCGATAATAACAGTTCATATTGCCTGAACAGGAGGATATTAATGCTGCTCACGGCGATGCATGACAATCCGAACCAAGGATTCTGGCAGGCAAATGCAAAGAATAATCCGCCTGCCATTATCAAAGAAAGTACGGTCAGTCCGGATAAGCGGATGATCCTGTTCTGCATGTGTTTCGAGAACCAAAGCGGCAGTGTGGCGCAAATACTGACTGTTGCAGGGACGAAACTGATGCAGATTAGCAGTAGATAGCTATTCATAATATCAGTCAGCCGGTCCCTCGGCGTATGTAAGTGGGGATAGTGGGATTGTATCATAAAAAACGTGGGACAAAACTCATATATCTGCTTTTCGAGGTCTTAGGAAACCATGTAGTACAAATATAGAATGAAGCCCACGTTGGAAACGTGAGCGTCAAACTTCATTCCTCGTACTACTTCAGAAAGTTCCTAAGTTTCGAAAAGCAAGGTATAAAGCTAACGCTTTTTATATGTATGCCCTGCTTTTTTTGAATGCAAGGGCGTAATAATCTGAATTATAGATCTTCTGTTGTTAATTCATAGGCGGTGCGATTTAAAATTCGTCACTACAAATATATATAAAAAATCGGAATAGCCGAAATCGAAGCCGATCTCCGGCATCGCATGGAAATTTGATTATCTTTGCTGCAACACCTGAAACTGAAAAAAATGATCGAAATTCCCGAATCTCACGTGTATGCACGGCAAGCCGGCGATATGCTGTCCGGACGTACGGTTACCGATGTTTTCAACGCAACGTATCCGCATAAATTTACCTGGTATACCGGGGATCCGGCCGCATACAGGAATTTGCTCGCCGGAAAGAAATTCCTGTCTGCCGCAGGTTATGGGGCATTTGTCGACCTGCTGTTGGAGGATAAGGTGCATATCGCGCTTTCGGACGGGGTGAACATGCGCTACTGTCCGGCCGGTGCGGGCATTCCGCCGAAATACCAGTTGCTGATAACATTCGACGATGACAGTTTCCTGGTCTTCACGGTGGCCATGTATGGCGGGATCAATGCTTTCCGGGATACACTGGATAATCCGTACTACCTGGGTGCCTTGTCGAAACCTTCCCCGCTCGGCGACGGGTTCGATGCCGCTTATTTCGACCGCCTGGTGGCCGGTGCTAAACCTAATCTTTCCGCCAAAGCGTTTCTCGCTACGGAACAGCGGATTCCCGGCTTGGGAAACGGCGTCCTGCAGGATATTCTTTTCAATGCCCGGATTCATCCTAAGCGGAAGATGGCGACGTTTGGTGAGCGTGAACTGGACGCGCTGTTCGGCGCTGTGAAATCCACGCTGGCGGAAATGACGGCGGCCGGTGGCCGGGATACGGAAAAGGATCTTTTCGGCAATCCCGGTGGGTATAAGGTTGTGCTCTCGAAAAATACATATGCGGATCCGTGCCCAGTATGCGGAGGTGCACTTGTCAAGGAGGCCTATCTGGGTGGCGCGGTTTACTATTGCCCGCATTGCCAGCCGCTGAAATAGCACCGGGTTTACTGGAGGGGGCGGATATGTTTTTCAAAGATGCCCGGTCTGCGGTTCCGCCGAAAGAATGAACGGCAAAAGCCGGGGATTTCCCCGGCTTTTGCGTAATTGTGCGACAGATAGATTATTGGCCGCATTGGCTGCCGAATAGCTACCCCCCCCCTGTGTGGCCCTGTCGCGGGCGGGCCGTCTTATTTCGGTATAACTTTTACTGTTGTTGCGCAGCCGCGTGTGCGTCGGCCTTCTCTTTCATCCGGGCGGCGCGTTTCTCGCTGTCGGGGTGCGATGAAAACATCTTCTGTACGGTCGATGCCTTGGCTCCCTTCGAAAGTTCTACCAGTTTGTTCAGCGAGTTGCCCATCGCATAGGGGCTGAAACCGTGTTTTACGGAGAATTCAAATCCGTATTCGTCAGCTTCGTACTCCTGTTTCTGCGAGAATTGCGCATCGGTGAAGGCCGTCACCAATTCGCCCAGCTGCGAGCCGCTCAGCTTGGCCAGCCTGCTTCCTTCCGCAGCCCCGGCAGCATTGCGGGCCGCGGATGCCAGGTAGGCGTTTTTCATCGCGTGTTTTACGTCGGCGTGGACTACGTGCCCGATTTCGTGCCCGATGATCGCCATCTGTTCGTCGTCGTCCATCAGGTCCATCAGGGCGCTGAATACGCGGATCGAACCGTCGCCGCAGGCGAAGGCATTGACGTCGGCCACCTTGTAAACCTTGAAGTTGAGCGGTAACCCGTCGACCTCTGTGATCCCCTCGGTCAGGCGTTTGAGGCGGGCCCCGTATTCGGTCGTTTCGTCGGCGACGGGGTTGTTGGCATCCATCCATTCGACCGCTTCGCGGCTCAACTGGGCAATGTCCTTGTCGCTCAATGTCACGGCTTTGGCCACGTCCTTTCCCGCTTCGAGCAGTTTTCCGGTGTTGAGTTTCCTGCCGCCGATTTTCAGCTGGGCAATCGCATCCCCGGGCCACAGGACGCTTAGGGACAGGACGGAACATAAAAGCAGGAGTTTCTTCATTTTCGTTTACGGAGTTTTAAGTTTCCAGGCAAAGATAGCAAATTATCCGGGAACCGCTATGGACGTAAAGCCCATTCGGTTTTCCCGGTTCCGAATGTTATTGCCGTGCTGCGAAGCTCAGTCTTTTTTCCAGCGCTTGAGTGTGGGAAAGTATTCGCGCATCAGCGTGACGGACTCCTCGAAAGTATAGCTTTTGCCATTTTCGTCGCGGAACTGTTCGTGGAACTGTGCACAGTGGCGGATCATCTCCTCCATCGTACATGCCGCGGTGAAGGTGCCGCCCTTGTAACAATAGACGCAGTAGTCCGCGCTCGCGCCGCCGTCGGCTTCCGTGCCGAAGTCGCCAGCCGCCTGCATCGGCATGCCGCAGCTCTGACAGAATTTCATCTCTTCGTTCATCGTTCAAAGGTTTTATATCCTGCCGCAGCCGATGAGGCGCGGTTCGTCGAGGATCGGTTTAGTCTGTGCCGGAAATATCCATTTTACAAATGTAGGCAATTCCCGTTTCCGGCAAATTTATTTGCCGGATATATTCGCGGGCATGGTTAAAAGCAAAAGCAGTCGATCATCCATTGGTCGTCTATACCTTTGACCGTGGCATTCAGATTCCCGTCCGATGAGGTAAGTTGCATCTCCTGCCGTCTGGTATCCCAGATAAAGTCCACTTCCCAGGTTATCGGGTTCATCTCTTCGGCGATGGCGGAGTAGTTGTCGATCAGCGGATCCTTGCGGAGCCACTCGCCCTGTCCGCTGCCTATTTTGCCTGTTTTAACACTGTCGGCCATCTGGTCGAAAGTCGTTTCCAGACTCTTGAGCAGGTCGGGCGTAAGGTAATTGCTTTGCTTCAGTGCGTGGACGTATTTGCCGAGTTCATCCCGGTCGAGTTTTACAAGTTTGCCTTCGTCATCGTATTTTGCAGCTTTCAGCTCCTTGAACGACCAGTAATTGGCTTTGTACCAGTCGATAAACTCGGTAGCCCTCTCTTTGGCCCGGGCTATATTGCGGGTCTGGCTGCGAACCGTTTCCGCAGGATAAAGTTCGTTCGGATACACGTCGAGTATTTGATCGAGGAGTATGCGCCACATGGCGCTGGTTCCGTCGTTGGAACGCCGCCCCCAGAACGTATAAGCCCAAAGCAACAGATATTGATCGTCGGAATTTCTGTTGACCGTGTAGCGTACATAGGGATTGGTGATGTAGTCGCCGTATTCTCGCCAAAGCAGATACGTGTCTTCCTCGTTTGCATAGTTGTAAATGTCAGTGAAAGCGTCCCTGCCGTTCTTTTCACCCAGTGCGTTCAACTCCCGCCAGGCCAGATCGAGCATGTCGACCCTTTTGGCAAAGAAATTATAATCGATAGCGTCCTTTCTTTTCAGCAGCGCTTTTTTCAGCCACCAGAGCATGGTGTCGAAATCCTCCGAATCGAAATCCTCATAGTCCGAGTGGAATACCTGATGGTAAAAGCGGCTTAACCGCTGTTTGACGACGAAGCGCATGCTGTCCCTTGCCGCGAATTCCCTGTATTTTTCTTCGCCTATCTCCTCGGGACTCGTTAGGATACAAGGCGTATAAATCGCATTCGGATTATATTCCAATATTTCGCTGCACTCCATTACAAAAGAATAAACGTAGTCTTCACCCAGTGCTGCCCAATCGTATTGGTTGTAGATATACATAGCGTCGTCGGCAAGACGTTCTGCGGTTTCTTCACTCACGACTACCTCTTCGTCGGGGCAGTCCGGGGTTTCTCGCTGCGCGTCCGATTCCGTATATTCCCGGTTGTCCGATGTCGAGCGGCGATGCGATTCCGACCAATAGAATGCGTCGGTCGAGGCGAGGTCGCATGCGATGGTCGAGACCAGAATGTATGCGATGGTCGACAGAATGAAAAGCAGGATCAGCACTATTTTCCAGCCGGTTTTTCGGATACGGGTGGTTCTGCGCAGGAGAAGTACCAGCAGCCAGGTAATAAAAAGATGTACCGCAATGAAAATGGAGAATACCCGGAAGAATCCCCGAATCCAGATGTCGGGTATTGTGGAAGCTAAGAAGGCGGACGGTACGGCCAGCAACAGCGACAGTGGTATGAAGAGCTGGGTTTTCGACAATCGCTCCACGAAACTCTGCTGTCGCTCCTCTTCCGAAAGAGGTTCTATTTTATTGGTCAGTCGCACCAGCCCCACGATTATGCAGGTCACCAGTGCGGGAAGCAGGAGAGTCCAGAATTCGAAGACGGCGAGCCATGTCAGAGGAGTCGAGTAGTCGCTGCCCAACTTGGAGTATAGGGCTATGAGGGAGATTGAAATGCCTATCCCCGTTGAAATCAGATAAATGCCGCTGATAAGCCGGCGAAAGTGTTTTCTTGTCATTATTGTTTGGGATTGTGTGTTGGGGGTGGGGGTGTTATTTTGGCACGAAATCCAGGATCGCCCGGGCCGTCGCATCGGGTTCTTCGAGGAATCCCATGTGTCCCGAATTTTCCAGCCATACGACCTGCGCCTGCGGGTGCTCCGCAACCATCTTTTCGGCGGCTTCGGGCGGTATGTAACCGTCTTTTCGACCGAGTATGAAAAGCTGCGGGACCTTCGACGTGCGCAGCATTTCGTTCTGGTCCCTGCGGGCGATCATGCCGCCCAGCAGGGCTACGATTCCCTCGTCTTCGGTAAGGAAAACCTGCTCGGTAAGGTCTTCGATTTCGTCCCGCATGCGTGCGCGGTTCTCTTCGGCGAAGCCTGCGGCGGGAGCTACCCGTGCCAGCATCTCTTTCTTCCCGGCCTCGACGAGCGCGATCTCCCTGCGGCGGTTTTCAGCTTTTTCGGGAGTGTCGGGATTGGGCGTGGAGCTGAGCAGGACGAGCCCGTCGAGCATCTCGGGATGGCGCTCGCAGAATGCCAGCGCCACGTAGCCGCCCATGGAGTGTCCTACGAGCGTGCAGCGCCCGATGCCAAGGGCCGTGAGGGCGTCGGCTACCGTGTCGGCCAGGAAATCCATCGTATGCACTTCGCCTGTGACGACCGAAATGCCGTGCCCCGGCAGATCGAGCGTCACTACGCGTACCTCTTTATATAGATAGGTACGAAATCCTCCCATACGAGCAGCGATTCGAGATAGCCGTGCAGCAGCACGACGCATTTGTCTCCGGCCTGCGAGTCGCAGACATGCAGGGCCGTAGTCCCCGCCATTATGAATTTTTCGGTCATGTCCCGGGAATTATTCCTCCTCGTCATCCCCTTCGTCGAGGTAGTCGAGTACGGATTCGCGCCGGTCGTGCCGAGGAGTTCTCGTCGTCCTCTTCGTCGATCGAACGGTAGAGCGAGTGGCGCTCCTTGCCGCTCTTGCGCATCGGTTCGAGACGTTTGGCTTTCCGAAGTTCGTCTGCTTCATGTTCGCGAATTCCCTTGGGTGTTTTCATGGGTGGGAGAGGAGTGGTTTAGAAATTGTCGGTTTCGAATACCCCGCTGAAAACCCTGCGGGCAGGGCCCGTGAGCCTGATATTCGTATAATTCTGTGTCCCGGCCTCGTGCGTGAAGCCCACGATCAGCTCTCCGCCGGGAACCTGTATCCGGTATTTGGTCGTTTCGTGCTGCAAAGCGTAATTGGTTATGATCGCCGCGGCGGTAGCTCCCGTGCCGCAGGCCAGCGTTTCGTTTTCGACGCCCCGTTCGTAGGTCCGCATCCGGATCGCTCCGTTGCCCGTGACCTCGACGAAATTGACGTTCGTCCCCTGCGGGAACCGCGCCGTGTCGTAACGGATACCCCTGCCGCGTCCGTTTACGTCGATGCCGTCGACATCATGCACCATTTCCACATAGTGGGGAACGCCCGTATTGAGGAACCACCAGCCTTCGCCGCTGCGGATTTCCGATACATTTATCATGCCCAGCTCGATTTCGCCCGTCCGGTTCTTCGCGCGGCGTATGCGCGCGGTGTGCATGCCGTCCGTCGCGTCGAAATACTTGGTTTCCCCGCCGATGCCCAGATGCTCGGCGAAGAGCGCGAAGCACCGTGCGCCGTTGCCGCACATCTCCCCTGCCGACCCGTCGGCGTTGTAGTAGCGCATCGAGCAGTCCAGCTCGGCGCTGCGGCGCAGGGTCATCAGCCCGTCGGCGCCGATGCCGAAGTGGCGGTCGCACAAGGCGGCGATCAGCCGTGCGTCGGCGCTGAACGCTCTTCGCGGTCGTCGATCAGGATGAAATCGTTGCCCGCCCCTCGTATTTGACGAATGATACCAGCACTTCCGGATAGTGGTTATATCATCGCAAAAATAATAAAACTTCTAAAAGTTTTACTACTTTTGTGGAAAATAAGCGCATTCGCCGCTGACCGGCAGGCGCCCGTATTGTTTTTTCAGAAAACCTATAAATACAATTCCCATGAAAAGTGTGCTTTTCAAGCATCGTTCGATACGTAAGTTCTGTTCCACACCCGTTCCCGAGGACGTGCTGCACGAGATACTGGCAGCGGCTTCGCGGGCTTCGACCTGCGGCAACATGCAGCTCTACTCGCTGGTCGTGACGCGCGATGCGGCTTTGCGCGCGAGGCTCGCCCCGTGCCACTTCAACCAGCCGATGGTGACGCAGGCTCCTTGCGTGGTGACGGTCTGCGCCGATGTGCACCGCTTCTCGATGTGGTGCGAGCAGCGCGACGCCGACCCGGCCTATGACAATTTCGCGTGGTTCCTCAATGCCGCGACCGATGCCCTGCTCGCCGCCCAGAACCTGTGCGTCGAGGCCGAACTGAAGGGGCTGGGCATTTGCTATCTCGGAACGACGATCTATACTGCCGGCGAGATCGCTGACATTCTGGAACTGCCCAAGGGCGTCATTCCGCTGACGACCGTCGTCGTGGGGTATCCCGACGAGTCGCCCGGGCTGACCGACCGCCTGCCGCTCGAAGGCGTCGTGCACTATGAGAAATATACCGACTATACGGCCGCCGAAATCGACGAGTTGTGGGCCGAGCGTGAAGAGTCGGAGCTCACCAAACGCCTCCTCGAGGAGAACGACCTGCCCAACCTGGCGCAGGTCTTCACGCAGCGCCGCTACGTCCGCAAGGACAACCTCGCGATTTCGAACTCCTATTTCGCGCTCCTGAAGGAAAAAGGGTTCTTTAACAACTGACGCTGGGGTGCGGGGGGCCTGTCGTATATTCGTTGCCGCCATGCTGGGCTTGATGTGCTCCGCATGCAGCGTTACGCGCAAAATCCCCGAAGGGCAGTACCTGCTGCAGAAGGTGACGATCGAGTCCGACAAATCGACGCCCCGCAAGGAGCGCATCACGGCTGCCGACCTCGAAAAATACGTGCGCCAGACCCCCAACAAGCGTTTTCTGGGTACGAATTTCTATGTCTGGCTCTACGAGCAGGCCAATCCGGGCAAGCAGAACTGGTGGAACAACTGGAAGCGCCGGATCGGGCAGGAGCCCGTATTGCTGGACATGGGCCTGACGGAGCGGAGTGCCCAGAACCTGAAGATCTTTATGGATTCGAAGGGATTTCGCGCGTCGCAGGTGACCTTCGAGGTGGATACCACTTCGCGGCGCAAACGCGCCAGGGTCACCTACCGAACCCGGCAGGGCGAGCCTTACCGGATCGACTCCGTTTCCTATGAGTTCCGGGACAAGTTCCTCGAACAGATCATCCTTCCCGATACCGCCAATACGCTGCTCCGCAAGGGCGGCATCTTCGACATCACGGTACTCGACCGCGAGCGCGAGCGTATTGCGGCCTACCTCAAGGAGCGGGGGTATTACAACTTTACGGTCAACAACATCGAGTATGTGGCCGATACGCTGGGCGGCGGCCATAAGGTCGGGCTCGAACTGGTTGTCAAGCAGAACCTTACGGGATATGACGAGCGCGGCCTTCCGGTCATGGACAACAACATGGTCTACCGTATCGACCAGATCAACGTCTTCCCCAATTACGACCCTACGGTAGCCCGAACCGATTCGACCTTCCTGCAGCGGCTCGACACGCTCTATTACCGCGGCCTGAATATCGTCTACGAGAAACGCCCCAACCTGCGACCCGCGATCCTGCGGCAGGCGGTGCCGCTCTACCCGAACTATGTCTACAATTCGGCACGCACAGGTGAACCGCGCCTATACCGACCTGATGTCGCTCGGCTATTTCAAGAGCGCCAAGATCGCCTTCGTCGAGCAGCCCCGGAGCGTCGATGTCACCAATTACGTCTCCTTCATCGGCGCCTCGGCGGATTCCACGCAGACCCGCTATACGCGGGAAGGGTACCTGAAATGCAATATCCTCTGTACCCCGACCCTGAAACAGAGTTTCAAGGTCGATCTGGAAGGAAGCACCACGTCGAGCTTCTACGGGCTGAAAGCCACCGTCGGCTACCAGAACCGCAATATTTTCCGGGGTGCCGAGGCATTCGACGTTTCGTTCACGGCCGGTTATGAGTTTATGAAGGCTCCCGATGCTAGGAAGAAGCGGGCTACGGAGTTCGGCATAACGACCGGGCTGACTTTCCCGCGTTTCCTGATGCCCTGGCGCACGCGGCGGTTCCGTTCGGTCAACCAGCCCAAGACCAAGGTCGAGTTGTCGGTCAATTTCCAGGATCGCCCCTATTACCGGCGCACGCTTTCCAGCGCGGGCATCACCTACCAGTGGACGAACGACCGTTACTCGTCGTTCTCGCTGCGGCCCATCGACATCAACGTGGTCGATGTCAACAACCTCGACGAATCGTTCCTGATGATAAACAAGACCGACTCTGCAGGGCACCAGGAACTCACTCCGAACAAGTACCTGCTCGAGAGTTTCCGGACGCAGTTCATCGGCGGGCTGACGTTCGGCTATTCGTACAACAACCAGCGCAAGAACCTTGGGGGTAATGCGACCAATATTCGGTTCAATTTCGAGACGGCGGGCAACCTGATCGACGCCGTAGACCGCCTGTTCTACGCACGTCCTAAAGACGGAAGCCCGGCCAAGATCTTCGGGATCGAATATTCACAGTATTTCCGTACCGACCTGAGCATCAGCCGCAAGATCATGCTGGGCGGCGCCACACGGCACTCGTCGGCCGCATCTATGGCGGCGTGGCGATGGCTTACGGCAATTCGGCCTCCGTTCCGTTCGACCGCCAGTTCTATTGCGGCGGTAGCAACGGCATGCGCGGCTGGGCGCCCCGTACGCTGGGGCAGGGTTCGGTGCCCGACCCTCACAGCTCCTTCCCGATACAGACGGGCGATGTGAAGCTGGAGGCCAACCTCGAACTGCGTTTCCCGGTATGGGGCATGGTGCATGGCGCGACCTTCTTCGACCTGGGAAACATTTGGTATATCCGCCAGAGCTCCGACTACTCCGACGATGCGGTCTTTCATTTCGACAAGTTTTACAAGCAGTTGGGTTTCAATACGGGGATCGGCCTGCGGCTGGACATCAAGTTTGCGGTACTCCGCCTCGACTGGGGCGTGCAGCTCCATAATCCGAACAATCCGGCGGGCGAACGGTGGATTCACAACCTGCGCTGGAAGAATACCGCGCTCAACTTCGGCGTCGGATATCCCTTCTGATCCCCGCCCTTTCCTTTTTTGCCGGCGGAGGATTACCCTCGGAGCCCGACGCATAAAGCCTCCCCGGCCGTATGGCCGGGGAGGCTTCGTTGTCTGCGGCAATGCCGTGCCGTCAGTTCTGTGCCTTGTACTGCGAAGGCGACATGCCCGTATTGCGTTTGAAGTAGCTGCCGAAGAACGATTGGTTCGGGAAATTGAGGTAGTAGGCGATCTCCTGAATGCTCATGGTGGAATATTTGAGCAGTGTCTTGGCCTCGATGATCACGTAGTTGTCGATCCACTCCGAAACCGACAGCCCGCTGATCCGTTTTATGAGCGTCGTGAGGTATTTGGGCGTGATGCAGAGTTGTCGGGCATAGAACCCCACACTGCGTTCGGTGCGGTAGTGTTCGCCCAGCAGGTGCGTGAATTGCTTGAAATATTCTTCGGCCCGGTTGTGTATGGGATTCTGTACTTCGGGATGCTCCGAGAGGTAGTTGTAGAGGACGTCCCCGACCTTGTAGATCGTCGCGGCAATCAGCCCGTTGATAATATCGTACGTGAAATGGGTTTCTTTGCCCCGGGTTTCACGCTCGATCTGCGCGATGAAACTGCGTATCGAGTGGCTTTCCTCGTGCGTGAGCGTCAGGCAGGGGTTGGCTGCGAATTGCAGGAAAAGCTGGAGCAGGTTTTTTTGTGTCGATGTTGATGCGTCGCAGGAAATCGGGTGATACGACGATTACGTCGGCCTTGAAATACTCCTCCGACTTGACCTGGAGGATATTCTTCGGGCTGAAGATGAAGATCGAATTTTTCTTCAGCCGATATTCGTGCAGGTTGAGCGATACGCTGGTTTCGCCTTCCGTGCCGACGCCGATGACGAAGGCGTCGATGCGGCACGGGAACCGGAAAATTTCCATACGGTTGTCACTGCTGGCCGTGAAGCACTCCCTTATCAGGCCCTGGCGGTTGTCCCCGGACATTTCGATGAGCTGCGACAGCGTGAATGAGTTGATCATAGTTTCTGTGTGTTTTCTGTTCATTTATCCCTTATAGTCGGGCTGAATATAGCAAAAAAACAGTAATTTAAGTTCATTATGTTCGATAATCGAACGAAATGAACAATATAGACTCCTTTCCGTATTTTTCCGGTTGTTTTGCCGGATATGGGCATGAAAAAAGTGCCGGGGAGCCGGCACTTTTTAAGTTTTTATTTTGAGTTTATTCGTCTTACCTTATTTTGCCGCAGGTGCTGCGGGAGCGGCGGGCGTAGCTGCCGGGGCGTCCGTGATCCCCAGTTCCTTCTTCACGGCCGGGGCGAGGTCGGTCAGCATGGCCTCGTCGAAATAGGCCAGCGACCCTGTCGAAGTGTCGAAGACTGCCAGGTAGCTGCCTGCGGTCGCAACCTTGTCGATAGCGGCCTTGGCCTTGTCGATGATCGGGGCCAGCAACTCGTTGTAACGCTTCTGGAGATCCTGCTGTGCGACCTGTTCGAAATCGTTGCGGCGCTGGATGAGATCATTCAGTTCCTTCTCTTTGAGCTGGCGCACGGCGTCCGACATGGTCGAGAAATTCTTGTTGAACTCCTGATACTTGTTGTTATATTCGACGACAATGTTCTCCATGCTCTCCTGAAGATCCTTACTGTAAGCTTCGATGTTGGTCTGCATCTCCTTCATTTCCGGCATCACCGAGATAACTTCCTGGGTGTTGATGCGCCCGAATTTCTGTGCGAAGAGCGATGTGGCGCCCATCACGAATACAACCGCAAGGGTTAGTTTGATTGTTTTTTTCATAAATTATCAGTTAATGTTTTGATGATTCTATTTTTTGAGGACGTCGATAACCTGCTGCGTACGATCCACACTGGGGTTCGAGTAGAGCAGCGTCGGGTTGTTGGCCGAATCGAGCACCAGATCGGCACCCACCTGTTTGGCATAGGCTTCGATCGCGGAAAAAACCTGTTTCTGGATCGGCTCGATCATTTCGATTCGCTTTTTCATCAGTGTGCCGTCGTTGCCGAAGAGGGTTTCCTGATACTCCTGTGCCGCTTTTTCGCGGGCCAGGATCAGTTCTCCACCTCTTCGAACTTGGCATCGACCTGCTCCTGGTACTGCTTGGCGAGCGAATCCAAATCGGAAATCGCCGTATTATAGGCCTCGACGGATTTGAAGACCTTCTCGCTGTTCACGATTATGTAGTTCTGCGCCGAAAGCGCGCCGGCGGTCAGCAGGAACGCCGCAATCAAAATCAGCCGTTTCATAGTCTTTGGTCTTTTTAGTCGTTTCCCGGGACCGGATTCTCCGGAACCGTACCATAAATATAACTCTTTTCTTCCAAATTTATTGCCACGCCGCAGATTTTAGAACTGCTGGCCCATGACAAAGTGGAACTGACTGCCGCTCTTCTTGGTCGAATTGGCGGGGGGATCGAATCCGTAACCCCAGTCGATGCCGAGCATACCCACCACCGGCAGGTAGAGCCGCACGCCGAAACCGGCCGCACGCTTGATCTTGAACGGCGAGAAACTCTTCCACGAGTCGAACGCGTTACCGCCCTCGAGGAAGCCCAGCACGTAGATCTGCGACGAAGGCTTCAGGATGACCGGGTAGCGCAGTTCGGCCGTATATTTGTTGTATCCGCGCGAATAGTAGCTCGACGGATCGAGCGCGCCGTCCTCGTAACCGCGCATCGAGATGATGTCGATACCGTAGATATTGTAGCCCGACATGCCGTCGCCGCCGACCTCGTAACGGTTGAACGGCGACACCTTGTGTTTGTTGTAGCTGCCAAGGTAACCCATTTCGGCCTTGAGCATCAGCACGAGATTCGAGTTGCCCGAGAGCGCCTGGAACCACTGCGCCTTGAACTGCCACTTGTGGAACTCGATCCAGCGGTAACGCTCCTGATCGCTCATCGAGTCGTCGCTGTAATCCTTGCCGTCCCAGAGCGAATAGGGCAGCGTGGCCTGCACCGAGGCGGTGAATTCCGAACCGCGGCGCGGGTAGATCGGCTGATCGACCGAGTTGCGCGAGAGGACCAGCTTGAGCGACAGCAGGTTCGAATTGCCGTTCTCGACGACGAATCCGGTCCAGTTCTTCAGCGAATAGCGCTCGTAGCTCGCTTCGGCATAGAAGGTGAAGTAGGGGTCGGGCCACGTCAGACGCTTGCCCAGACCGGCGGCGACGCCGTACGTCCGGAAATAGCGTGTGGCGCTCTGCCAGATATAGTAGGCGTCGTTCTGTTCGGAGATGTGCCCCGAGATGGTGAACGAGTTGGGTTTCCGGCCGCCCATCCAGGGGTCGGTGAAACTCAGGGCGAGCGCCTTGTAATAGGTTCCGTTGGTCTGGGCCGAGATCGAAAGCCGCTGGTTCTGCCCCATCGGGTAGGGCCTCCAGGCCCCCTTCTTGAAGAAGTTGCGGACCGAGAGGTTGTTGAGCGTGATGCCCACCGAACCGACGAACGTGCCGGAGCCCCAGCCGCCCGCGATGTTGAACTGGTCGGAGGCCTGCTCTTCGAGCGGCCAGTTGACGTTGACCAGCCGGTCGGAAACCGGTTTGATGTCGGGCATGATCGTTTCGGGGTTGAAGTGGCCCAGTGAGCCGAGCGTGCGGATGGTCTGCATGAGCAGCGAGCGGTCGTAGAGCTCGCCCGGGACGGTGTGTAAAGCTCGCGGCGTATGACTTCGTCGTCCACGCGCTGGTTGCCCGTGATGCCGACTTCGTTGATCTGGAACTGCTTGCCTTCGAATACCTTGACCTCGATGTCGATCGAGTCGGGGCCGATGATGGTTTCGGCGGGTTCGATCTGCGACATCAGGTAGCCCTTGTTCTGGTAGAGCGACGATACGGACATTGCTTCGGGATCGGTCTCCTTGCCGATGCCCAGACGCTTGTGCATCGACTTCTTTGTCGTACGTGTCGCCCTTGTTGACGCCGAACATGCGCTGCAGGTCGTCGGTTTCGTACACCGAGTTGCCCACCCACGATACGTTGCGGATGTAGTATTTGTTGCCTTCCGAGACTTCGAGGTCGATGCCCAGCCGCTTGTCATTGATCGGGTAGATCGAATCGCGCACGATCGTAGCGTTACGGTAACCGCGCGAGTTGTAGAAGTCGATCAGGAGGTCTTTGTCCTCTTCGTAATCGTTTTCGTTGAGCTTCGCCCCGCGGAAAATGTTGATGCTCTTCTGGTGGGTCTTCTTGAAGGTACGGCGCAGGCGCTTGTCCTTGAACTGCTCGTTGCCCGTGAAGTTGATCTTGCCGATCTTGACTTTGTGTTGCGGTCGATCAGGAAGGTTACGTTGACCATCTGCGGGCGCAGCGTGTCGTTGGTGATGCGCGTCGAGACCTCCGTGTTGCGGAAGCCCTTCTCGGACCAGTAGGCCTTGATGAGCTTCTTGTTCTTGTCGATGACGTAATCCGAAAGCTCGCTGCCGCGTTTGAGCTTGAGCTTTTCGAGCAGGTCTTTCTTCTTGCCCTTCGAGATGCCTTCGAAGTCCCAGTTGTTGACGCGCGGCCGCTCTTTGAGGAACACCTCCAGATCGAGACTGTCGCCCTCGATCTCGGCTCCGATCTTCACGTCGGAGAAGAACCGCTGGCTCCACAGGCGCGAAATGGCATTTGCGATGAAGTTGCTCGGCAGGTAAATCGAATCGCCGGGGATCAGCCCGGCCGAAGACTTGAGAATGTCGGGGTTGAGGTACTGCACGCCGTGAATGTTGACGTCGCGGATGTAGTAGAGTTTCTGCGCGCCGTCCTGCCGCATTATGGGGGCGTCTTCCGGGAATGCGGGCTTGGCCGAAGCCGCGGTGTCAGCAGGATTCTGCTCTTGGGCGAATATATTCGTGCAGCACAGCACGAGGGCAGCGGCTGCCGTGAATATCTTACCGAAATAATTCATCTATTTAAATCTAATCTTAACTTCATCTATTTTACCAGCCCGAAACGGCGGTCGCGCCGGGCGTATTCCTCGATTGCACGGTCGAACTCCTCCTCGGTGAAATCGGGCCACAGCACCTCCGGGAAATAGAGTTCGGCGTAGGACGCCTGCCAGAGCAGGAAGTTGCTGAGCCGGTGTTCGCCGCTCGTGCGGACGATCAGGTCCGGGTTGGGGTAGGGCGCCGTGTCGAGCGAAGCGCTGACCGTCCCCTCGGAGATCTCCCCCGGGGCGAGCTCTCCGGCTGCGACCCGTGCGGCGATGCGCTGCACGGCGCGGGTGATCTCGCTGCGTGAGGAGTAGTTGAGCGCCAGTATCAGCGTCAGGGTCTTGCCTCCCGGCGGTCCGCTGCTCGGCTTCGGAGGTAACGCTGCACCTTCTCCGAAAAACGCGTGCGGTCGCCGATCATCCGGATCTCCACCCCCTGACGGATCAGTTCGGGCGTTTCGTTGACCACGCTTTTGCAGAAAAGCTCCATCAGCGCATCGACCTCCTGCGTGGGGCGTCCCCAGTTTTCGGTTGAGAACGCATAGAGCGTCAGGTACTTCACACCCCAGCGCGCGGCGGCGCGCAGCGACGCCCGTACGGGTTCGACGCCGGCGACATGGCCTTCGTAACGCTCTTTGCCGCGCAACTCGGCCCAGCGGCCGTTGCCGTCCATGATGATGGCGACGTGTTGCGGTATGCGATTCTGCTCGCTCATATTAGGGCACAAATATAGGGAATAAAAATGAAAAATACCTATTAACTGAACAACTTTACACCGTTTTTGTGCAGGGCATTAACTGCGGATGTCGATGCCCCACATCATTTTATTCCGTAACGTGTCGTAAAATGATATATTGTGCGGTACGGCCAAAAATCTTCTGTTCGGCGCGTTTTATTGTGAAGGCCGCTTCCTGCCCGATGGCGTACACGCGGCTGTCGAGGGTGACGAATGCGTCGGAGCGCCGCGCGTCGACACGGAGCGTGATCGTGGCCGAGTCGGGAATGACCACGGGACGCATCGTCAGGTTGTGCGGCGCCAGCGGCGGAGATCACCAGACAGGCGCACGTCGGGGCTACGACCGGGCCGCCCGCGCTGAGCGAGTAGGCCGTCGAGCCGGTCGGCGTCGAGAAGATGACGCCGTCGCCGTGGTAGGTGGCGACCATCTGGTCGTCCACGTAGGTTTCGACCGAGATCATGCCTGCGCCGTGGCGCTGAACGGTGAATTCGTTGAGCGCCAGTGTGGTGTCGGGCTGCTCGGCGTAGTCGCCCGTGACTTCGATCATCGAGCGGGCCTCGGTGGTGAGGCGTCCTGCCGCTACTTCTTCGAAGATCAGGTTCAGGCCGGCGGACGGGGCGCTGGTCAGGAAGCCCAGATGCCCGGCGTTGATGCCCATGACGGGAATCGGCGCGCCGCAGAGACGGTGCACGCCTTCGAGCAGCGTGCCGTCGCCGCCGTAACAGACCATTAGGCTGTCGGCGGGCTGCTGCCCGATGCATTGCCCGTAGACTTTTTCGGGCGGGATCTGCCATGCCCGTGAGTTCGCCGATGAGGGGGGCGAACTCTTCGTTGACGGCGTAGTCGAATCCGAAAAGACGGAGTGCGTCGAACAATTGGCATATCTCGGCTGCGGTGTGGGAGAGCTGCCTGCGGGAAAAAAGTATGATTTTCATCGGCGGAGTTTCGAAAAAATAAGTAACTTTACCACGTCAAGACGACATCCGGGAGCCGTTCGTGCCCCCGTGCGGATCGGCCGGCGCGGTCGGGTTCAACATCGGGACGGCATGGTTCGTGCTCCGCTTGGGGCCGGAGACAGCGGCGTGTGCCGTCATTACGTGCAAATATAGCGAATTTTATGACAAAGTTGAGTGTAAACATCAATAAGATTGCCGTGGTGCGCAATTCGCGCGGCGGAAATCTTCCCGACGTGGTCCGTGCGGCCCTCGATATCGAGCGTTTCGGCGCCGAAGGCATCACGGTCCATCCGCGTCCCGACGCCCGGCATATCCGTTACGACGACGTGCGCGACCTGAAGCGTGTGCTAACCACCGAACTCAACGTCGAGGGCAACCCCATCCCGAGTTTCGTCGACCTCGTGCTGGAGGTCGTGCCGACGCAGGTGACCCTCGTGCCCGACGCGCATGACGCCATTACGTCGAATGCTGGGTGGGATACGCTCACCAACCGGGATTTCCTGACCGGGGTCGCGGCGCGGTTCCACGAAAAGGGTATCCGGGTTTCGGTTTTCGTCGATCCCGATCCGGCGATGGTCGCCGGGGCGAAGGCGTGCGGCGCCGACCGCGTGGAGCTTTATACCGAGGCCTACGCCCGCGAGTACCCTGCGGGTGCCGATGCTGCGCTGGCACCCTACCTGGCTGCTGCCGAAGAGGCGCGTCGCCAGGGGCTGGGGCTGAACGCCGGGCATGACCTCAGCCTGGAAAACCTGCGCTTCTTCGTCGGCCGCATCCCGTGGACGGACGAGGTGTCGATCGGCCATGCGCTGATCTGCGATGCGCTCTACTACGGGCTGGAAAACACCGTGCAGCTTTATAAACGTGAACTTAAATATTAAAAAAATAGAAGCCGGATATGAAAAAAGCCATTCTCTTTGCCGCGGCTCTGTTCGTCGCGGTCGCATCGTTCGCCCAAAGCGAATACAACTACCAGAAACGCAGTCTTTTCGAGCAGTTGCCGATTCGCGGCAACGACATCGTTTTCCTCGGCAACAGCATCACCGACGGCGGCGAGTGGGCCGAGTTGTTCAACAACCGCCATGTCAAGAACCGCGGCATCAGCGCCGACCGTTCCGGTTGGCTGCTCGACCGGCTCGATCCGATCATCAACGGCCATCCCAAGAAAGCTGTTCCTGATGATCGGCACCAACGATCTGGCTGTCGGCATCACGCCCGAAGAGGTCGCCGCCAATGTCGAAAAACTGCTCGACCGCTTCGCCGAGGAGTCGCCGTGGACGAAGATCTACGTGCAGAGCATCCTTCCCGTAAACGGCGTGGATACGAAGGCCAAACCCAAGAACCACTGGAAGAAGGGCGCCGAGATCATCGAGACCAACAGGCTGCTCGAAACGCTTTGCGAGGGGCGCAAGAACGTGATGTATGTCGACGTCTATTCCGCGCTGGTCGATGAGAAGGGCATGCTCGACAAGCAGTACACCAACGACGGCCTGCACCTGATGGGCGAGGGCTATCTGGCGTGGAAGACGGTGATCGAAAAATTCGTGAGGTAGCCGCGTGCCGCTGACGAATCCCATATTCCGGCGAATCTCGCGTCTGGCCGAGGAGCAGGGCGTGAGGGCTTTCGTCGTAGGCGGTTACGTGCGCGACCATTTCCTGCGCCGCCCTTCGACCGACATCGACGTGGTCGTCGTGGGGAGCGGGATCGCCCTGGCCGAAGCTCTGGGGCGCGAGTTGCATACCAAAGTGTCCGTTTTCAAGACTTTCGGCACGGCGATGCTCCGTGCCGGGGGAATCGAGGTCGAATTCGTGGGCGCCCGCAAGGAGTCTTACACGCACGATTCGCGCAAGCCGCAGGTCGAGGCCGGGACGCTGGAAGACGACCAGCGCCGCCGTGACTTTACGATCAATGCGATGGCATGGTCGCTCGATGCCGATTCGTTCGGCGAGTTGGTAGACCCGTTCGACGGGATGTACGACCTGGAGGAGTGCATCATCCGTACGCCGTGCGACCCCGACATCACCTTCTCGGACGACCCCCTGCGCATGATGCGTGCCGTGCGTTTCGCCTCGCAGCTGGGCTTCACGATCGAGGAGGAGACCTTCGATGCCATCCGCCGCAATGCGCCGCGGATCGGGATCGTATCCCGGGAGCGCATTGCCGCCGAACTCAACAAGATCGTCCTGTCGCCCGTCCCTTCGATCGGCTTCGAACTGCTGGAGGCGACCGGGTTGCTGGAGCGGATATTCCCCGAGCTGCATAACCTCAAAGGGGTCGAGAAGCGCGGCGCCCATGCCCATAAGGACAATTTTATCCATACGCTCAAGGTGCTGGACAACGTCGCCCGCCGCAGCGGCGATCTGTGGCTGCGCTGGGCCGCCGTGCTGCACGACATCGCCAAGCCGCTGACGAAGGCTTACGATCCCAAGGTCGGCTGGACGTTCCACGGACACGAGGTCGTGGGATCGAAGATGGTGCCCGGTATTTTCCGGCAGTTGAAACTGCCCCTGAACGAGCATATGAAATTCGTGCAGAAGATGGTTTTCCTGCACCTGCGGCCGATCATCCTTTCGGAGGATATGGTCACCGACTCGGCCGTGCGCAGGCTGCTGTTCGAAGCCGGGGACGATGTGGAAAAGCTGATGACCCTGTGCGAGGCCGACATCACGTCGGGCATCGACGCCAAGGTGAAGCGCTACCTGGCCAATTTCGGCCTGGTACGCCGCAAGATGAAAGACCTCGAGGAGCGTGACCGTATCCGCAACTTCCAGCCTCCGATCACGGGCGAGGTCATCATGCAGACCTACGGCATCGGGCCCTGCCGTGCGATCGGCGACATCAAGGAGGTCATCAAGAACGCCATCCTCGACGGGGAGATTCCCAACGACTACGACGCGGCCTATGCCCTGATGGAGCGGCTGGCCGCGGAAAAGGGATTGACCAAAGCCGCGGCCCGGAACCCGTAGGAACGCTGCCGCCCCGTCGTTGTATTAAAATAAAAAAGGTCGAGTTTTCCGCTCGGCCTTTTTTATTCGCCGGATTATATTTTGGCTGCCGGGTCGTAAGCCCCGGTGGCGATTATTTCGAGGGCTTTTTCCAGGATTTCGTCGCGTCCGGCCTGTAAGCCCGGGACTGTGGCATAAACCGGGACGTCGATCCGAACGCCTGCGCGCTGGGTGTTCGTGCCGTCGGGATAGAGGACGCCCAGCCCGGAGAAATATCCGAAATCGCCCCCGGGCATTACGAGTGCCGAAATGTTGCCGTCGGCGCCTGCCGTTTGCGTGCCGACGACCGTGCAGCGCGGTGTGGCCTGGAATGCCATGGCAGTATATTCCGCCTGGCTTTGGGTCGATGAGTCTACCAGCACGATGACGCGCCCTTTGTAGTAATCGGGATTCTCCGCGACGGCGGGATTGTCCGGGTTTACGAAGAGGGAGTCCTGCAACTCATGGAATACTCCGGGCAGTGCGCCGGTCGGCGCAAGCCAGATGACGTGCGGCGACGTACGGGGCATGAAGTAGCGGCCGATGAAGTCGAAGATCATGAACTCGCGGGGATAGCAGCGCAGATCGACGATCAGGGCCTTCGTATCCCGGAATTTTTCCATAATCCGGGCGCCGTCCGCTTTGGTGTAGTTAACTCCCGTCATGTAACCTATGCCGTCGGCGAGCAGGCGTATGTTGGCGGTGTCGAGCATGCGCTCCGTGATGTAGGGGCTCCAATTCATGACACTGCGCGTCGCAATTCGTTCCGTCATACGCCGGCCGTCGCGCACCAGCTCCACGGCGGCCGTATCCCGGTGGGAACAGACCATACACATGGCGGTCATGTAGTTGCGGTTCTCGGCGTTGGATGCGGCTTCGAAACGGGCAAGCCCGTCGTGCGTGCTTTTCCATCCGCGGCCGTCGATCGAGAGGATTTCGTCGCCCTTGCGCAGCGGGCCGTCGGCGATTACGAAGACCCGGTCATCGGCGTTGCGCACCTCCGCCGGAACGGTGTTGTAACCAAACATATTGTATCTGACCGAGGCTGAATGCGAATCGCACAGCTCCCGCAGGAGCATGGCTTGGTTCGGGTTGCCGGGTGTTTGCCCGGGTATGAAAAGCGGAATGTATTTTTCCGGGATTTCGTCCCACGGGGTGTCGGTAAGGTTCCGGTTGGGGGAGAAATATTCGATGACGTTCCAGAAGCGGAACAGGAACAGCATCCGGTAACCGCAGTCATCGGACGACCCGGCAGTGCTTTCGTTTCGCATTACGAAATTTCCTGCGTTTGCTGTAAAATCCGTGTAGCGGTTTGCTTCGCGTTTGGCGTAGCGCAATTCCCGCAGGAGGCGCGGGAGGACGTTGCCTAACCGTGCCGTGTCGTCCATCCAGAGCAGGTCGGCTGTCCGGGTGCATTTCACTGTTTTCAGGGCTTCGTCGTATTCCGCCTTGTCGGTGCTGAACCGTCCGAGCCCCTTTACCCATTCGGAAAGGACTTTGTTGCGTTTGGCCGGGGTGGCTTTGGCGACTTGCGGCAAGAGTCCGAAAAGCTCGTAATCGACATTGAGGGTCGAATCGGCGAAAACGGGATGGTGGTACTTGACGTAACCCCATACACGGCAGGTGACACCGAGGTTTTCGATGACCTGCGGATCCCGGGCGTCGAGGGAGTCGAGTGCGAAGCCCGAAGAGACCGAATAGTCGGGGTAGTGTTTGGGCTGCACGCAAGAGCAGCATGCACAACAGATCGTTGCGGCGAGGAGCAGGAGGGATTTCATGTCAGTGAGAGGTCGGTTTCCTGCAAAACGGGAACAATCAGTAATTTAGTATTTTCGGCAGTCGGTTTTTTATGCCCGGGGCCGATTTTCCGGAGCCTGTTCCGCCGCGGCCCTCTCCGCATCCAGTTGTGCCCGCGATTTCGACTTGGTAACCAGCCATACCCCGGCGAAGACGCACAGGGCTGCGACGCCTTTCGTAAAGCCGAAGGTGTCGAGCCCGACGGCGACGGTGAACAGCACCGCCACCAGGGGCTGCACGTAGTTGTACATCGACACGACGGTCGGGCGCAGGTAACGCTGTCCGACCGGCACCATGAAATAGGAGAGAAAGGTCGAGCAGACCACCACATAGCCGATGCCGGCCCAGGTGCGGGGTGCGAGTGCGGCGTAGTCCACCTCTGCGAGCGGCCGGTAGTAGATCGCCACGGCGGCGACGGCGGCGAAGAGGAACATCCATTTCATCGTTGTCACGGGGGAATACTTGACGATCACGTTGCGGAATGCCGTGAGGTAGGTGGCATAGCTGACAGCGCTGATGACGCACAGTACGTCGCCCGCCACGCTCGACGTGCCGCCCGTGCCGTGCCTGCTGACGAGGATCAGCAGCAGCGCCCCGCCGCAGCCGAGCAGTACGCCGCCCGCCTTGAGCCAGGTGATCGGCTCGCGCAGGAACAGCGTCGCCAGCACCATGGTGAGTACGGGGACGATGGTGGCGATGATCGAGGTGTCGATGGGCGAGGTGAGCGAAAGGCCCCAGAGGAAAAGCATCTGGTTGAGCTGGATGCCGAACACCGAGGCGAACAGCAGCAGCACGATGTCGCGCGGGGCGACTTTCTCCCTGGGCAGGAAGAGCGATACCGTCCAGAACAACAGGCAGGCGCCCAGCATACGGTATACGCTCAGTGCGAACGGGCTGACTCCTTGCGGGTGCGTTTCCGACCAGAGTACGCTTTTGCCGATCGGTGCGTTGAGGCCCCAGATGATATTCGCGACCCAAAGGGCCGCATGCCCTTTCAGTTTTCCGTCCATACGTTTGCGGGATTGACGCGGCAAATATAGGTAAAATTTGGTGTAATAATTGCCCGGATGGATCTTTGTGAGTAAAACGCGCTATAATCTCGACCTGGTATTTGCCAACATCTTTTTCGGGGCGAACTTTTCATTCTATGTCTCGCTCACGCGCAATTATCTCGATTTCCAGCAGATATTCATGTTGCAGGTGCTTTCGGGCGCGATTTTCTTCATCCCGTTCGCCCTTTTTTCGAAGCAGTCTTTCCGCATCCGGTGGCGCGACGCGGGCAACATACTGGTCGTCACCATGCTGATTGTCTACGGTTGGATGTACATGCTGCTCTGGGGATCCTCCTACACCTCGCCCATCGACGCCTCCATCATTTCGACGCTCGGCCCGGCCGTGACGCTGATCATGGATCACATCATGCACCCGCACAAATATATCAAGGCGCGGGTCGTGGGTGTCGTCTGTGCGTTGGCGGGGGCTGCGGTGCTGCTCTTCGACCACGGCTTCGTGCTCACGCACGGCAGCCGCGCCTACGGCAATGCGCTGGTGCTCGTCGCGGTGGTGGCGATCGCCATCAATACGGTCATTATCAAACCCCAGCTCGAACGGCTGGGAACGCTGGTCGTGATGGGGTGGTATTACATCGTCGGGCTGGCCGTGACGGCGCCGTTCTTCTGGAAATACATCGACCATACGCAATTCCTGCGCCTGCCGTTGCAGGCACAGGCCGAACTGGCCTACATCCTGATCCTGGGGACGGTGTTGCCGATGTACCTGCTTTACCGGGGCACCGAGAAACTGACTTCGGTGCATACGGCCCTGTACCGCTATATCCAGCCCGTCATCGCCGGCATCCTGGCCCTCGTCCGCGGGCAGGCGGTGTTCGACGCCGCCAATATCGTGGCGCTGGCCTTCATCTTCGCGGGGGTCGTCCTGGTGGTGATCGGGTATAAATACTATGTCCGCCACGGGCTCCCGCCCGTGGGGCACGACGGGCGGCTGCGCACTTAGTCCGCGAGCAGCCTCGTGCGCCATGCCTCGGGCACGGGCATGCTCAACTGCCTGGCGAAGTCGAAGGCGACCATCACCGAGCGGCTCTCGCTGCGCACCTGGCCGTCGACGACGAGCTGCTGGAACAGCGTGAGGCTTTTGTTGCCGATCTTCTCGCAGGTCGTGGTGACGCGCACCCGGTCGTGGAGGCGGATCTGCCCCATGTAGGAGGTCGACGTCGAAACGGTGATGATGCGCAGGTCGCCCAGCAGCACTTCGTCGCCGAGCACCTGCTCGTAGTATTCCATCTTCCCCACGTCGAAATACATCTGCTGCGAGACGTTGTTGACGTGCTGGAACGGGTCTACGTCCGAAAACCGTTTCTGGATCTCTGTTTCGAGTACCTTTGCCATTTGTCGTTATTCGCGGATGATTTTCACTTCGCCGCCCTCGCCGAAGGCGATGATCGCCGAAGCTTTTTTCGTGGGCTTGCCTTCGAAACGGGGGTTGACGACGAAATCGACACCGTCGACCACCTCGCGCGACACCCCGGCGAGCCCTGCGGGCGTCGCTTCGCCCGAAATGTTGGCCGAGGTCGAAACGATCGGCCTGCCCAGCCCGCGGAGCATCCGCTGGCAGAAGGCATGGTCGGGGATGCGCACGCCCAGCGTCCCTTCCTCGGGGATCAGGTTCCCGGCAACGCCCACGGCACCCGGGAGGATCGCCGTCAGGGGGCTGGTCGCCAGTTCCATTACCTCGAAGGCGATGCCCGGTGCCCGGTTGACGTAGCGCACGACCATGTCGGCCGAGGCGCACAGCACGAGCATCGACTTCTTGTTTTCGCTCCGCTTGAGTTTGTAGATGCGTTCCACGGCCTCGGCGTTGGTCGCGTCGCAGCCCAGTCCCCAGACCGTATCGGTCGGGTAGAGGATGATACCGCCCTCTTTCAGCACGCGGACAGCCTCGTCGGCCTCGCGCTGCAATTCGTTGTCGTTCTGCATGTCGGTTATTTTGCGGGCAGTATTTCGATCCAGTAGTCGTCGGGATCGTTGATGAAGTAGAGCCCCATGTCGTGGTTTTCGTAGCAGATGCAGCCCCGCGCACGGTGGTATTCGCGCACGGCGTCGTAGTCGCCCGCCACGCGCATGCACAGGTGGCTCTCGTTCTCGCCCAGTTCGTAGGGCGCCGGGGTGGTCGCGGAGCCAAGTCAGGTCCAGTCGGAATCCCGTCCGCCCGTCGCCCAGATAGGCCAGCACGAACTCCCGTCGGCGGCCTGCTTGCGGCCGGTCTCTTTCAGCCCCAGGGCCTTGCCGTAAAACTCCAGGCTCTTCGCGAGATCGGTCACATTGACGTTGAAATGGTCGAATCTGCTCTTTATTTCCATGGTTCCCAAATTTTGTACGCTGCAAAATTACACAATTATCGTGAAATCCGCATACGCCCCGCGTATATATAAATTTTATCTATAATTCTTATTTTTTAATGCTTAATTTTATACCTTTGCACCACGAATAAAATAATAACGAAAAATTCATATGGGAAGAGCCTTTGAGTATCGCAAGCGAGAAAGCTGAAGCGCTGGGGACACATGGCCCGCACTTTCACGAAACTAGGCAAGGAGATCGAAATCGCCGTCAAGGCCGGCGGCTCCGACCCTTCGGGCAACACCCGCCTGCGTATTCTGATCCAGAACGCCAAGGCCGAGAACATGCCCAAAGAGAATATCGAACGTGCGCCATCAAGCGCGCCACCGAAAAGGACGCCGCCGACTACAAGGAGGTCATCTACGAGGGATACGGCCCCCACGGCATCGCGTTCCTGGTGGAGACGGCCACCGACAACACGAACCGCACGGTGGCCAACGTGCGCATGCACTTCAACAAGTGCGGCGGTACGCTGGGCAACAGCGGCAGCGTGGCTTTCATGTTCGACCATAAATGCGTCTTCAAGTTCCATGCGGCCGAAGGTGCCGACATGGAGGAGCTGGAGCTGGAATGATCGACCTGGGTGTGGACGAGTTCTACCCCGAGAGGACGGCATCACGGTATACGCCCCTTACGAGTCGTTCGGCGCCATCCAGAAGTGGCTCGACGACAAGGGATTCGAAATCGTATCGGGCGAATCGGTCCGCATCCCGACCGACACGAAGGAGCTCGACGCCGAAGGCCGCGAATCGGTCGAGAAACTCGTCGAGAAGCTCGAGGAGGACGACGACGTGACCAACGTATACCATAATATGAAAGAGGTGGACGAGGAGTAGCCGCCGTTTCATGCCCGATATCTTTTCGCCCCGGAAGCCTGTTTTTCCGGGGCGGATTTTTTTTCGCCGCCGCTTTATTTCCTACCTTTACGCACGGGGAGGCCATAAACGGGCTCCCGGAATGAGATGGAACACAGGATCGGTATGGATTTGCACATCCACTCCGCTTACAGCAGCGACGGCGAAATCCCTGTCGCGGGTATTGCGGAGCGGTGTGCGGCTTCGGGGACGGCGATATTCTCGCTGACGGATCACAATTGCGTGCGGGGGCTGGACGAAGCCGCCGGGTGCGCGTCGAAGGCTGGGCTGGGATTTGTGCCCGGCATCGAGGTCGATTGCAATTTCGAAGGCATCGACCTGCACCTGCTGGGATACGGCATCGACAGGCGTTCCCGGGATTTCGCGTCGTTGGAGCAGGACGTTGCGGCGAAGGTCACGGAGGCATTCGGGGAGACGGTGCACCGGCTCCGCAAGCTGGGGTTTGCGGTCGACGGCGCGGCGGTGCTTGCGGCTGCGGGCGGGAAGCTGCCCACGCTGGAACTGGTCGCCGAAGTGATGCTGTCGGATGCGGCGTACGACACGCCGTTGCTGGCGCCTTACCGCGAGGGCGGAGCGCGGGGCGATATGCCCTACATCAATTTTTATCTGGATTACGGGGCGCAGGGGCGGCCTGCGTTCGTGCCTGTCGATTTCATGGATTACCGGGATGCCGTCGCCCTGATCCGGGACAACGGCGGCGTGCCTGTGGTGGCACATCCCGGGCTTAATTTCCGTGGCAGGGAACGTGTGGCCGAGAGATTGCTCGACTTCGGGGCCGAGGGGCTGGAGGTCTTCAACAACTACCACGATACAACGCAGATCGGCTATTTCGCCCCGCTGGTTCAGCGGCGCGGTGCGCTTATGACGTGCGGAAGCGATTTCCATGGCAAGACCAAGCCGTTGATCGGCATCGGGCAGTTCAGGTTCGACGACCGGTTCGAATCTTACCTCCGGGCATCCGCCGCCCGGCTTCTGGTGCTTCCGTAAAGTGGCGGCAGCCCCTCCTTTCGTGGCTGTGCTGCGGTTCCGCCCCTCCCCGGTGTCATTTGCGGTTCCGGCCTCTGGTGCCATTCCCCCGGCTCCACTCCCCGATTCCGTCGGCTGCGGCCGGTCGGCGCGGCATGTCTGCCCCCCCCCATATGCAACTCGCTGCCGGCCGTATAAGTGCCTGTATCACTCTCCGATGCGGACGAACTCCCGGCCGTCGGTCTGGCATTGCGGACAGAACGGGTCGCAATATTCCGCTGCATAGATATTCCCGCAGACGGGGCATATTCGGTAGCCGGCTTCATGCCCGGTCTCGCCTGTGGCAATATACCTCGCCATCAATGCCCTATGGCGTACATCCCCCGCCTTTGACCAGATCAGCACCCGGGCCGCATAGCGGTTGCCTGCGGCGAGTGCCCGGTCGATCTCCCCGGCGTGCGGCGCGTCGGGCGTTCGGCGTTCGAAGTCGATGCTCCGTTGCAGGTTCTGGTCGGTCGTGCCGCGGAAAACCGTGACCTTCTCCAGCGGGGTGTAGCGGCCGCCGAGCCGCACGATCGCGTTGGCGCAGTTGTATTCATGGAGGCGAGCCGAGAAGGCCATCGCCCGGAACAGCTGTTCCGCGCCGGGTCGCTGTTCCGCCCGGGCGGTCTCTGCGAAATGGTCGTACTGCCTCGATTTGATGTGTTTGTGGCGGCAGCAGGCGTCCAGGTCGGCCAGCGTCTCCGTCCATTGCCGGCGATGCGGGGCCCGCTGCCCGCGCAGTGCCGCGAAGTATATCCAGACGAGGATGCCTGTCGATACCACGAACAGCAGCAGAATCAATAACGGACGTACTTTCATAATTTTACGGTGGGGGTGATACCCGTACCGGGCTGATTGCCCGGGTGCATTTTTTATGCCATACCGTTCCTGTGTGCCCTCCCGTCCGGTTTCCAGGGGCAAAATAAAATGCGGAACCCCTTTCGAGGTTCCGGGGATTTACAAAGCAATGCTGTAACTGAATAAGTTACGGCGTTGTTTTTTTATGAGGTAATGATTTAGAAACGCAAGTTTTGAATAAACTTACATCGAGGTTCATCCTGTCAAACAACTCTATACAAATATACGAAATATCTGATAAAAAAGCAAATAGGATTTTTATCACCTTATTTGCCGATTTATGGCGGACATCAGCGTCACCGCGGTGTCCCGTCCTGAAAAAGGTTTACAGTGATTGATAATTAAAGATAAACATTTTGGTTCAAAAAATATTGTCCTGATATAAGTTTACATATGCCTTCCGAACAACCGTCTTTCGGCCCCAATGATGTTTGAGTTTCCCGGTTCTAAGTTCCGCTTCCAAGGGCGTAAGCCAATCGCAGCTGGCATGAGGTCTGAGTGAATTGTAAAGGATAACGATCTGGTCGATGCGTTCTTTTGCTGCCTGAAAACTTTCAAAACATTCCTCGTCGATCCATTCGCTCTTCAGAATACCGTTCACCCGTTCGGCAACGGCATTCTCATACGGATCGCCCTTTTCAGTCATGCTGATGCGAATCCCATTATCGGTCAGCAATTTCACATATTCTTTCGAACAATATTGGCATCCTCTGTCCGAATGATGGATTAACCCTTGCCGTTTTTGCTGCGGAGTCTGGTCTATGGCCATCCTCAGTGCACGGAGCGCTCCGTCCCGTTCCAATGTCGTATTCAGATCATAGCCTACGATCCGTTTGGAATAGGCATCCGTTATCAAAGCCAGATATGCAAATCCTTCTTTCAAAGAAATGTACGTAATATCTCCGACCCATAAACGATGCGGCCGCTCGAGGTCGAAACCCCGGATCAGATTCGGATATTTACGCATCCAGTGCCGCGAGCAGGTCGTAACGCTGTATTTCTTCCGACGTTTGACCAGAAGATTGTTTTCCGAAAGCAGCGTAAATAACCGATCCCGGCTGACCGGAAATCCGTCTTGTTGCAGCAAATGCCACAGTTTACGACCGCCGAGCCTGGGCATCAGTTTCCGGTAGTAACCCACCCGCTCCAAAAGAAGGGTATCGGACAAGGATCCTTCCCTATTACGCCGTAAATGTTTATAATAGGCCTGACGGGTATAGCCGAACAACCCGCACAGAAACGACAGGCTCATTGCTGTGTGTCTTTCTTTGAGACGCTGGACTGTCCGGCTGCGGATTTTTTTAATAGGTCGATACCGTATTCTTCCTGAAGGATATCTCCCATGATCTCATAGCCTTCCAGACGTAATAAAGCCTCTTCCAAGCGCCGCCGAAGGGCTTTGTTCTCGGATAATAATTCACTGGCTTCTTCACTAGTAACGCGGGACATGATCGGATAAGGATTAGGGGTACTCACAAAGCTACAACTATTTTTCGCTTTCCAGCGCTGACCCATCTTATGAATCGTAGACATGGGAATACCATGTTCTTCGGAGAGTTGGCGAGCCGTCTTGACTCCGCTCAAATACTCCTGTAAAATCAGATGACGCAACTGACGCGGTAAATAATGACGTGATAAGTCTGAATTCGTTGTTTGCTGCATAAGATTTACTCTTTTCTGTAAACCTTTTTCAGGACGGGACAAGATGAAAAAAAGCCCGCCGAACGGACTGGAGCGGACTGGAGCGGACATCGGCACCGCCCCGGCAGGCGGAGATGCTATATTTGCCCCGGTTTCGGAAGAGAAGTCCGCGATGCAGGGGTGGAACACCCTTGTCGTGCAGCCCCCGATCGGCGAAGACGGCGAACTTGCGGAGCCCGAAGCGCCCGCCGGCGCCCGATTCCCGCTTCCGGCTCTCCCCGCCAGAGCAGAACTCCGTGACGCGGAGGTTCATGCGATGCTCGGAGAGCTGGACTTCGGAGAGAGCGCCGTCATGGGCGATGCCACGGCCGAGGAACGGCAGGCCATCGCCAACTTCGACATCCGGGCCTTTGCCTGACACGTAAACGAGAGACGACATGAAATGTGAAACGGCCCGTCGATGAAACAATGCGATCATGGCCGTCCGGATCAATCGCATTGTTTCATTTCACAAAAATATAATAATCATCTCAAAATCTCGTATAATTCACACACGAGGTTAGAATATTGTTTGCAAATTCATTCGATTTATTGGAGGGGCATAACTAAAATAGAGCTGTTCGCAAATGGTTATAGTAGATATTGCCCGTTGTCAATCATCCATAAGTTCTGGGGGGGGTATTGTCAGTGGTAGAGTCTTTCTAACGGGGATGTATTCCTCCGCCATGCCATATGCCTGTTACTAACCAAAATTCATAATGAAGCAACCACTCCGAGGCCCACGGGACAATGGTGTCAGCAATCATCTTGTCGGGGGTCCATTCTCGCGCTGGACCATAATAAAGACAAAGCTGTTGCTTGACATGATCATAGACATGAGGCAGACGTTGCGCACCGTCTGCCAATGCCAATGGTTTGGGTGATACGACGTACACCTTGGGACTTTGCCCCAAGGTGTACACGATTTTTATCTCGTAAGCCAAGCTTAACTCTGAAGGTTGCAACGTAGTTTTCCATATCAGTCGATTCGTATGGATATCCATATAATTCGTAGAGTTGGGAAAGTAATGTTTCAACTTTCCCAACTGGACACTCAATGGAATAACCCGATTACTCATGATTCCCGAAAAAATGGTGAGCCTTGGCCGACACACTACCGGCAGAGCCCAAGATACCGCTGCCCGCAGCCATCTTCATCGTCCCGGATTCTCTTAAGGATCTTGCCTTCTCGGCCAGGGAATCAAATCCTTGAGAGACAGCTTGTCGTCCAAAACGGGGCATCATGGATTCTGCTATCACATGCATACCGCGCAACTGCAGAATCAGCGACAAATCTTTTCTGACCTTTTCCAGCCACTTATAGAAGTTATCTTGGCGCTTAGGGTGTTCGATCCATTTGTCAGCAAAGTTTTCCTCTGGATTTACGGGATTTTCCACTTTCTTGATCGTTTTGCCGCTTTGTGGATCAAACTCATTGAGTATGTACTTATCCATATGTATAAGAATCGTTTGCAAGGCTTCGGTAATCGAACCTTCTCCCTGATATGCTTTTGCTGCAAGGGTTGTGATGATGATGGAGACGGGTTTATCTTCATCTCCGGCAAACATGATGTCCCGGTGTCGCTTGAGAATCTGCACGGCCCTTTGCAATGGAGTTTTGTTGGACTGATATTTCGGAACCGCTCGTACCGATTCCGCCAGCAACATCATTTTTTGCCGATCTCCTGCTGTTGCCCGTTGAATAAACCAGATCCCATATCCAAACGGATTACTCTTCATCCAGTTTTCGGGTGAAGGATCATACCTGTAATTTGCGCTCTCCTTGTCGGTAATGCGAATGGCAAGATTATCCAGTTCACGTATTGCCCCCAATGAAGCTGAAAACGAGCGCTCCATCACGGTCTTATAATCTTTCGCAACCAAACACGGAAGGATGTCCATATGGTAGTTGGACTCCTGAGCATATTTCAAGGTCCAGCATCTACGCCCCTCTTCATCAAGCATTCTTTTATAGGTTTCATGATCTTTCAGCCTGTTACCCACCTTATGCTTCAGATCATATTGTGTCCACGAAGCGCCTTTTCCTGTGAGTTCGCAGACAAGGTCTATATCCAGATCATCCTGCTCATTCAAGGGTCGAATCATCGTGCCCAGCATAAATGATCCTTGGGCTCTGATGATCGGATTATAGGAGACCAAAACCGAGTCCGCCTTTGCCAACCAATCACCAACGGCCCGATAACTGCGAACCGCGGCTTCATACTGAGTCTCCGTAATATCCAAAGACTCGCTAAGGGCATTGAAAATGCTGTCGAATTGTTTTACCTGTTCTGTATTCATATTAATCAATTTGAATCGTTTTATAAAAGCCTTCACGTCCTTTATTCTGGTCGTAGATGGTCAAGGGCATATCCGCTTTAGGCATCCAAACTCGGCCAAACTCGACTGCGGCAGCAACGGGCATAACCGGAAATACATGCAGTTCCGTAAGGCCATGGCGGGCTTTGATAGTGTCCAAGGCCCGTCGGACACATTGCCGAAACAGGGAGAGCGACGCCTCATTTCTGAGACTGTCATTGTTGGGGTCTGGAATCGTGATGCGCCATATACCCACTTCGTCTCCCAACACCCTGATGATTCGTTCATCTTGCACCGTAGCGCTTAATCCGATCACTAATGCCGGGATTCCGTTACGCCGTGAAGGCTCGATCAGTTCAATTTGCCAGACCGGTCCATCATCAAGCCATTTCCACGTATTAGGTTCTCTGTGCTTCTGATAGACCCGCACATTTTGCAGATCATTGATCATGGTGCCAAACTTGATCAGCAGTGGCTGAGGAGCCAATGCAAACACCGAATAATGCTTTGCTTCGCCTCTGCGCATTCGTGGCAGGATCTGTTCTTTCACTTGTTCACACAGATTGGTTTCTTCTGCATTCCAATAGGCGTCGGAGCAATCGGTCATGGACGAATTCTTCAATCCTATTTCAATTGCCGTACTGCTGGCCGGATAAAAGTTCGGCGTTAAAGTCCGACATGCCTCGGCATAGCTCAACGGTGAAGCGTGTTTCCCGATATTCGCACCGTAAAGGATGATCTCCGACTCTTTTTCCGGAGCTATAGCTGTAATACGGGCGATACGTTCTTCGTGTTTGCGCTTCATCTCAACCAATCGATCTTCGGGATGATTGGCAACATCCTTGTCAATTAAGGTGTGATGCGGATCGCAAAGCAGCATCAGGTTACTTATTTCATTGGCCAATTTTTCAGAGCGTTCGGGGTCTCCTCGAGGCCCGTCGAGGCTATCCGCCACAATATGCGCTATGTATGCTTTGTTGTACTTCTTTTTCGTGAGTATATCCATGTATAGGGGCGTATTGCAACCCTCATACTCACAACGTCCTCCTGATATTGCCCAAAGGAGGTTTTGATTCTTCACTGATATTGGTGTTTTACTCATGCTTTTTTATTTTAGTATACAGAAAAGCGTGACAAAATACTATCTTTGTAGAAAGTGTCACGGTTTTCAGTATATTTTATAAGAGTGGCAGCATGATTGCAGATGGAGAATATGTCCCAGACCTTAAAAATATAAGCGACGGTCAATTGTTTGCACTGATTGCCGCCAAAGATGATCTTGCACATGCGGCATATCGTGTGTTATATGACCGATATGCACAATTAATCTGGTCCTTATGCTGCGACGCTGGCAGTAAATTGGTCCGCCGGAATAAAGAACAATTTGTCGAGGAACTTTTCTCGCAGACCATGATTAAAATATACGTTCATCCAACCTACGATCCTATCAGAGGAAAGGTTTCGACCTGGATCTCCGGCATCGCCAGAAACACGGCATTCGACTTGCTGAAAGAATGGAATGACCACACACAAACCACAGTCGAACCGATACCCGAATTTTCTTCGGAGGAGGATGAGTCTACGACATCATCACCCCTGCATTTATTGCTAACTCAGGCTCTCGAAATGCTATCCGACCGGGAAAAAGACATATTGTTGACATACTTGATGTATGAGGATGGAACCAAGTATTTGCCTGGAACTGTTTTACAGGAGCTCTGTACAAGACATGGAATAACCGCCGACAACGCACGTCAAATAAAGTCACGGGCCATGAAGAAGTTACGTCAACAGATTCAGCTGTTGGAAATGGACAAATGATATTAAAGATGGAAAAGAAGCGTCAAACAGATGAGGCGTATATTAAAGACCTCTTGAAATCCACGGGATACTTATTCCCTGAAACAGACGAGCAGATGTCCATTTATGAGGCAAATGTAACGCTCAGAGAGTTACCCGAAAAGTTCCGCACTCCGGAATTTGTCTTTAACGCCGTACAGAATCAACGATCCTCAAAACATTGTACCGACATGGATAAAGCAATCCTCGCCGGACATATCATCAATACATGCAACATGAAAGATTTTGGAAGAGTAAAATTTCAAAAATTGCTTTATTTGGTTGAGCATGTATGTCTGCTGAACCTGCGCTCCAATTACATACGACAAACCGCAGGTCCATACGATGGAATCCTGCTCAAAAGAGTCGAGACGATGTTGCAGCAATATCATTTTTATGATATCTCTCAACAGCATACCGACAACAAAGCTGTGCAATATATCCCCTTGTCGTCTGCGGAGGAGCTTGACGATCTGTTTCGCAAGAATTTTCCGACCGAATGCGACATGATTGATACCTTCCTATTCAAATTCCATAAAGCAACAATGGAGCAATGTGAGATTGTTGCAACGCTTTATGCCGTATGGAATAATCGAATTATTCGACAACAGGAGATCACAGATGAATTATTGAAGGCAGATTTTTTAGCTTGGGATCCTCATAAGTATAAATATCGGGATCGCGTAATGAAAGCCTTGATTTGGATGAGAAAAGAAAATATTATTCCGGTTGGTTGGGGAGACATTGTTGAATAAGGATAAAATGAAAATAAGGCAAATTTATGTTATATAATTTGAGACGACTTACGAGTGCAGCAAGCACATCTTTATCGGACAGGTATCACCGAATAGGATGATGGACTTCCCCAAGTAAATCACGACAATAAACTCTCCCTTGATAACAATTTACTCGTCCTCGGTTTCGGTGGCGTGCGCTTTGAAGCAGATATTTGTCTTGTTGCCTGCGGTGCTGTCGTAATCCCAAAGTCTGTTCGCGATCATAAATAGGAACTTTCTGAATGATTCACCCTCTGTAACTGCTCTCTCCAAGGTACTAGCCGCGGTTTACCGAGATTCCCGCGATATTCGTACTCATCGTTGATCTCACTTAAATAGGCCGTTTCTGGCATATTGGCAGCATATGCGTATCTCGGAGAATAGGTCGCGCGTGTGGTAGGAGAATCCCCCAATCACAGTGCTCACGCTTTTGCTGGAAAAGTAGTCGGTCATCGGGTTACTCTCGTCATTTCTCAATCTGGTAACGATCATGGCTTTGCGTCGAGGGACAGGATTTTCGCAAGGTGCTTGCGTCCGGTAGAGGATTGTTCGTCGGCTCGCTTGCGTTCAGCCTCGGCGTAGACTGTTATCATCGAGTTCAACAACAACGGGGGAGCGATCCCGGCCGAGGTCGCCGAAAATATCTTTACCCCCTTCTACACGACCAAGCCCGACGGCTCGGGCATCGGGTTGAGCCTTTCGCGGCAGATCATGCAGCTCCACGGCGGATCGCTGCGTCTGACAGGCAATACCGACCGGCGGGTTACTTTCACCCTGCAAATCGGATAAGAGAGCGTGTATCGCATTCAAGGCCATCGACTGTAACAAAAAGAACAATTCCAAGAAGATGGACTTGCTCTTTTTGTTAACGGTTGTGTGAAGAATTAACTTACCTTTTGTCGATTGTCTGCATCGACTTGCACGACAATCATCTTGCGCTGTGGACGGTAAAGCAGCCATTTTCGAAAGGCTTCGGATTCCATGGTGCACACCCGAAACGATAGAGCGGCAATCATTGCCAAATTGTAGAAATCTCCACATTCGGTAAAACGATGGGTACAATACTCGCTCATTTGCTTCGTCTTGTAGATTGAACGAATATTGCTGTTGATGGCTGACACAAAACTCCGAACAGTCGCGCAATTTGCGATTGCGTCATCCAGACCGTTCCATCTGATGAAAGCTCGATGGTCACGTTCCCGTTTTCAATGCTCAATGAGCCGAATTCGTTTGTTATGACTGTTTAGTTTTGTGGTTTACTGAAGCAAATGTAAGAATTTTTTTATATTGCAAAAAGATTTCGTCTTACATGGAAGTTAATTCTGCTACCCAAAATGGATGGAGAGCTACTTTATTTGTACGATAAAATAGCGATCTGTTGGGGGAGGAAGATCCTAAAAGAAGAATCAAGAAAGATATTATAGTTTCTTGATTTTTGGGTGCAAAATTGGGCGTAAATCTTATAACTACTTGATTTACACCCTTGCTGGCGGTGCGTATGGGTCTTGCCCTTGAAAACATCGGGCAGCGGGACGGTCGTTCCGCACATATAGCCGTCTTCGGTAGTTCGCTGGTCGAGCTGCCGCAGGTCTACCGCGCTGCCGCGGATCGCTATGACCTGATAGAAGTCGATATTGGTCTGCTCCCAGCCCCACGACGAGTAGAGGATGTCGCCGACACGGAGCGATTCGCGGAAAGCTGCAGCAGCCTTTTCCTGCGCCTCGTCATGGCGGCGGAAGCGCTCGGCCTCCTGCCGGATACGCTCCATAGCCTTGTCGTATTCTTCCGGGGTGTGGGCCTTGTAGACATACCGGGGGGGGGCGCTTCATCCCCGGTGTCCATGCCGCGATACAGCGGCCGTTACGGCCCTGAAACCGGACAAGCGAGATATTATAGATCAATTCGGGAGCGAAGCCCGTCCCTTGAGCGAGCCGCTCGGCATATTTGTTGATGCGATAGGTTTTCATTGTTTCTGAGATTTAAGATTTTTGGTATCTTCTTCGACGATTTGGAACTTGTCGGGGTTCCAGCCCTTTGCGACCAGTGCAGCCTGCGCGTCGATGACGCTCGGAAAAATGCGGCGCCTCTGCCGCGAAAAAGAGATGTATCCGACATAAATACGCCGCACAGGGCTTCTTTGATATTCGAGGTGGCAGCGGCACGGAACGGGCCGATAGTGCAGGAAGCCCCGCATGCGCAGCAGCAGGCCACGTTCGTACTCCTTGTCCTCGCGGCAGCGTTCCCACGCCTCGTATTTGTCGATGCCGTCGGTCAGCAGCGTGTAACCGACAGCCCGATCATAGCGGGTTCGGCCCTGCCAAAGGCCCTTGAAAAAAAGCAACAGCAGTTCCAGTTCGAGCGTCGGACGGCCTTTCGTGCGCAGCGTTTCGGTCAGGGATACGACCTCGTCGTAACGGAAGTCGAGCGGGCGGATGTTGTTCGCCGCCATGCGCACCATCACCCGCAGGTCGGGGGTAATGGTGATACGTGTTATAATCTGATAGCTCATAATGATATGCAATTAAAAGACCGCAGCTTTAGGGCTGCGGCCTGATTTGACAATACGTGAAGTGTCGTGTTATTTCGGATTGGTCGTGTCCCGGAGCTTCAATCCGAAATCGCCGCAGGCCGTACGCAGATCTTCGCTGAACTTGCTGCTCTCGCAATAATAATCACCCATCCGTTCGGCCAACTCCTGCAGATCGCTGTCCGTAATCGTCACAACGTCATATCCATGTCTTTCGAGAGCCGTACGGTTCAGAAAGGCGATGTCGAACTCCGCATTCGGATCATCCTTACTCGGAACGCTTCGCAGCTTCGCAGCGGTGAATCGGTAAATCTCGTCGGGGTACTCCTTCTCCATCCGGTTTGCATCTCCGTGCTGCCGGGAGAACTCGTCGCCCCAAGCAATGAGTGTCGCAGCCGTATCGCGAGAGTTGTCCGAGGGCCGGAATTTTCTGCGGCCGGCTTCATAGGCGATATCGACCAGCACCTCGGCATAGTCGCACAGGGACACATTGCCCGGAAGCGCTGCGGGTTGCCTTTTCATAAAGGCAGTAATGGCCTCGGCATAGATCCGGAGTTGCAGACGGTCGCGCTCCGCGGCGGCTTCGTCGCGGTTCAGCCCGAATTCCGGGGATTCATGTCCGTCGAGGAAGTTCTGCAACTCGCCCAGCCGGAAAACGTCGTAGCGCGTAGGATATTCCGGCAGGCAGCGTTCCACGAAATCTTCCGTAAGGTCGTTTGTCGTCTGCGGCGCAGTTTCGGCGGACGGGATGAAATCGTATTCTTCCAACCATTCGACGATGCCTTGCAGGGTATCGCAGGAGAGATTTTCAAGCGGAAGCGGGAAACCATCCCCGCCGTCCATCAGGCAGACGGGCGTCAGCCCGTCCTCACAAAATTCGAGGGAGATTACATTGTGACAAAGACCTTCGTATCCGATTGTAAGGGGCGACTCGTAATACTCCTCATAGGCGAGGCCGTCCGTATCTGCCAGCCGCTCGCGGTCTGTCGCATCGGCCAGATAGGTTCCCAGGCGCCCTTGCCGGCTGGCGATGACCGAGCGGATCACACCGATCTGATAAGTGCGCAGTTTTTCGAGTGTTTCTTTGTTTTTCATAGTCATAGAGAATCAAGTTATTTATAAGAAAATTCCGGTCTGACGAAATAGCAGACCGTGGTGTGCCGCCCGTGATCCTTGACGAGTTTCACGGGTTGGGGCGCATTGTAGATGCGCCGCTCTGTAACGGGAGCATCGAGTGCATCCCACTCCTCTTGCGATACGGCGGTCTGCTCGTCCCGATAGCACCAGACGATGACGGATTTCGGGCCGGGAGCCGCAAATACGGTTCCTTCGTAATCGGAGAGAAACCGTTGGAACTCCTCCTCCGAGCCGAACGAGATGCACTCGCCCCGGTAAAAATCGCCGTTTCGGCACTCCGTATCCTTATAAAGGCTGATCTTGCGCCATTTCTCGGTCGAGAAATCGCCGTAAAGCGATTCCGGTTCCCGGTATTCCCACAACGGCACCTCGGCGCAGAACCGGACGACTCCGTTGCCGCAGGCGCCGCAATGTCCCCAAGCACAGAAATCCCCCGGCACGGTTCCGGTCGGTTGTAGCGCTTTCGGCGCCACGATCGTAAAAGGCCCTCCGCTGACCGCGCAGCCGATGCCGTCGGCTGTCCTCCACACGAAAGGCACGTACGGGCACAGGCAGATCGAAAGCGTTCCGTCTTCACGGACGGCCTCGATCAAGGCGTTGCCGTGGAAGTCACCGTGGCGCGTGGTATAGCGCACCCGGTCGCCGACCTGCGGGACACGTGGGTTACGGGTACGTTCGATATGACGCACCAGCTTATTGGCCATGTCCACATCCTCTTGCGTCAGGCAATGTTCATGGTCGTAAAGCGTATTCATCGGCAGCAGCGTTTCGCAGCTGTACCGATCTTCGGTTTTGGGTTGTTGCATATTGCTGATAATGAAAGCGCCGCGGCCTTTCGGCCGCAGCGCAGGTTAAACGATCTGTTTTACGTGTTTTAGGCCGCTTCGGCCGGAATCGCTCCCGGGGTTTCCGGCTCCTGTTCGCAGGCCAGCCGTTCGGAGATCATCCGCGCGGCACGGTTCACGTCCGTGAGGATGTCGAACAGGTAGGTCGGCTCTTTATGGAACTCCGCCAGCCAGTCCTTGATATAGGCGGCGCTCTCCTCACGAGGCGTCGTAGCGAAGCCCAGCATCGCACCGCACAAAGCCGCCGTAAGTTCGGCGACCAACTCTTCGCGGATGTAGTCGGCATCTCTGTAGCAAGCGCCAAAAGGACGGTTCAGACGCTCCGCATGCCCCGTACTGTGCGCCATTTTATCCGAAATTTCGGATAAAGTCACTTATCCTAACTTTTATATTATTCCAACTAATCGTGCAATCGCCTGATATATAGACAGATTATCAGATAAAAGTTTGGATAATATTTTTCTTTTTTATTACATTACAGGTAAGATGTTGGTATTCCTAAAATTAATTTTAATGTAATGACAAAAAGAAAGTATCCAGAACGAAAGTCTTCATATCAAAGACTTTCCTCAGCATTTCGATCTGTGATCGACAATTTTAAAATCGCGGCTTCAAAGACTGACAAAAGGGAAACAACCATTCAGGCCGAAGCCAACAATGGTTCAGCTTTTTTGTTGTGCCTGCAAGATCAGGGAGCCAAAACCTTGAATGATGTAACAACTACCATGATTCAAAAATTCTTCTTTGACGGAGAGAGGCAAATCAGAGGTCACACCTACAAAAACAATATTGTGGCTGTATTGAAAGGCAATCGGGAATTTGATACATGGGCGGAGTGTAAACGTATAATAAATTCCGTTCCACCAATTAGAAGGTCAAGAAAAAATTATCCATATCTACATAAAGACGAATTGGATATTATTAAATCAGAATTGTCGACAGGAACGCTTCTTTCTCTTCGCGACAAAGCTATTATGACGCTACTGATACATACAGGCATTCGAGGTGCAGACATTGCAAAAATGTCGATGACGAACATTGATTGGAAAGCGGATAGAATGAACATCCGGCAGTCTAAGACTGATGCACCGCTTTGTCTACCTCTTACAGCCACAGTGGGTAATGCCATTTATGATTACATCAAATATGAGCGTCAGAATAAAATGGGAATGAGTAATCTGTTTTTGAATACATTTGATATAAAAAAACACATTAGTGTCCCGTTAAAATTGGGACGAAGTTAATATTAATCAAATAGTCCCTCCAAGAGGGGATAATCGAGTTCTTTGACATCGTTGAAATTAGTCTTTTCGAAGAGATCTCTCAGTGGAGTCTTATCCGTTAGTGAGATGCTCAAAATCTGCAGGACCTCATAAGTTGACCGCTTTAGTCGCATGTCGTGTTGGACGATGGCGACAAGGCAATAAGTTATGATTGCAGAGCAAATTTGTATTCTGACAGCGTTCTCTGTAGTGCCCCAGAATTTCTTAATCTTGAGGTGCTGCTTGAGCCACTTGAAGAACAACTCAATCTGCCATCGGTTCTTGTAGAGATTAGCAATTTCGAGAGCGGTAAGATGGAATGCATTCGTCAAAAATGCGAAGTCTCTGTCTTGCTCGTCATCGTGAAATCTCACAAGTCGCAGCCTCTCAGGAAACTTCTTCTGTGTGTTCACATCCGTGAGTTCAATAACGGAATCAGAAAGCACATTCTTAGGCAATCTACGTTTCCATTTCGTACACTTGTACTGTAAGTTCTTCTTCGCCCGAACCACGAAGTATGATTCATTAAGACAAATCTTGTAGAGTTCCTTGAATGCATTGTAACCACGGTCAAATACGTAGTAAGAACCTGATTCATAGGGAATCTCCTTCATTGCCTTTGAATCGTGTACCGATGCAGTCGTAATATGGAAGAAAGCAGAAACTTGGGACTCCAGATCATAAAGGACATGCGCCTTAACGCCTCCTTTCTTCTTGCGGAACTTTGCCCACCAGAATACTGACAAGCAGAGCGGAATCGTTGTTGAATCAAATGCATAAACATTCCCCTTCAGCTTGAAGATGTCGGTTGCTCGTTTCTTGCGAGCCTGTTCCATCATGAAGAAGGCAAAGTCTTCAAAGATCCTGTAGTCACGATTCTGATTCGCTGTGGCAAATGTCGTTTTCGCTATTGGATTACGCCCCATTCCAAGGTGATAACATTTGGATTGGTGAGTCTCCAATGCAACGACAACATCACGCAGGCTCTCACGGTTACAGAGTTGTCCGAACATGAGTGCCATGAGCTGATTCCAGCAGGTGAAGTTCTTGACATACCTGTTCCCATCATACTTGTCAACCAGGTGACGGAACTTGTTGTTGTCGAGAAATTCAACCAATTGAGCGAATACATATTTGTCTTTGTTCATAGAGCAGTCCCTTTATGGGCTGCAAAATTACAAATTCAAATCGTCGCACATGAAAAATTACTTCTAATAGACTATGTTTCAACTATTTCAAAGACCGACTTGCCCGCTTTTACGGGACAGTAGTGACATAATATATTTATATACTTTATCGCAAAGTGTCTACACGGAGAATTTCGTTGCCAGTTTCTCCCGGAGCATCGTAACCTCACGGTCGATCATCGGCGGGGTGACTTTCGCATAGATTTGAGTGGTGGTAATCTGTTTATGTCCCAGCATCTTCGAAAGCGTCTCCAGACTCACGCCGTTCGACAGGCAGATCGTCGTGGCGTACGTGTGCCTTGCCAGATGGAACGAGAGTTGTTTGTCGATGCCGCACTTCCGGGCGATGTTTTTCAGACTGTCGTCGATCGAATCGAGTGTAGACATGGCAAAAACACGTCCGTCGCCGGTCAGGCCCCGGTACTTGTTCAGGATGAACAACGCATACGGCAGAAGTTTGACAACGTATCTGGTTTCGGTCTTCTGGCGGTTCCCGCTGATCCACCACTCGCCCTGCGCATCCTGCTCGATCCGGTCATAGGTCAGCGAGGCCATATCCGCATAGCAGATGCCCGTGAAGCAGGAGAACAGGAACATATCGCGGTTATAGTCCTGACGCTTATACCGCAGCTCGGTAGTCATCATACGCCGGAGTTCATCTTCCGTTAAAAAACTACGTTCCGGATTCGGAGCCGTATATTGATAGAGGGAAAAGGGGTTGCGAGGCATCCAGCCGTTGTTGAACGCGATTTTGACAACGTATTTCAGGCATTTGAGATAACCGCTGACGGTCGTAGGCTTGAGCCCCAGATCGGATTTAAGGTAGACGTGGTATTGCTCGATGAACGACTGTTCCAACTCCGCCAACGGCATATCGCTCACGTTATACTCCTTACGCATGAAAGTCCGCAGATGGTCGATGGATTTATAGTAGCGGTTCCATGTACCGTGGCAGCGGTCGATGCCGACACGTTTCTTGAGGTCGCCGGTGAATTTCTCGAACGCTTCGAGAAGCAGCCGGTATTTCTCTCCGAAGCCGAGATAGGCATTCTTGACCTTTTCGGCCGTAACGTATGACTCCCGGTCGCAGATATCCTGATAGTGCTTGCCGATCTGGGTGCGGATGTTGTCCAGATGACGGTTGATGCGATCCGCTTCGAGACTACGGCCTTTGGCGCGGCCACCGCTGACCTCCCAAAGCGTTTCCGAAACGGAGAGCTTCGCGCTGAATTGGGCGATGCTACCGTTGACCGTGATGCGACCCATGACAGGGACGACTTTCTGATCTTTGTCTTTGTTCCTTTTAAGGTAGAACAGAACCTTGAACGTGCTGCGCATAAACTCTGCTTTTTAGGGTTGCAAAAATAATTTCAGCAGAGTCGTATGTCAAGATGAATAGAGATGCAAGAAACTGAAAATCACGTTTCTATGAATAATAGAGCAAAAGAAACGAGGTAACGATTTGGAAACCGAAACCTCGTTTAACATTACCTTATTCTACTTTTTTTCTAAAACAAAGGTACTGAAGAAAAGTGTATAATTATTTGATTATCTTTTGCTTTACACTTTTTTATACCTCTGTTTTTTATCCCCGGAAATTCGTGCGAGGTTCCGCATTTCCATAATCCGGGGCTGTTTACAGCCGTGCCTTGATGGCTTTCGAGGCCTCTTCGTAGCCGGGTTTGTCCAGCAGGGCGAACATATTCTTCTTGTACGCCTCCACGCCGGGCTGGTCGAACGGATTGACGCCGAGAATGTAGCCGCTGATGCCGCAGGCGCGCTCGAAGAAGTAGAGCAGCGAGCCGACGGCATGCGCGTCGATCTGCGGAATCTCGATGCGGATGTTGGGGACGCCGCCGTCCACGTGGGCCAGCTGCACGCCCAGCTCGGCCATGCGGTTTATCTCCGAAATGCGCTTGCCTGCGAGGAAGTTGAGTCCGTCGAGGTTTTCGGCCTCGGCCTCGATAACCACCTCGTGGGCGGGTTTGGCAACCGAAATGATCGTCTCGAACAGCGTGCGTTCGCCGTCCTGAATATACTGTCCCATCGAGTGCAGGTCGGCCGTCAGCGTCACGCTGGCCGGGAAGATGCCCTTGCCGTCCTTGCCTTCGCTCTCGCCGTAGAGCTGTTTCCACCACTCGTTGATGTATTGGAGCTTCGGCTCGTAGGAGCCGAGAATCTCGATCTTCTTGCCGCCTTCGTACAGTTCGTTGCGCACGGCTGCGTAAACTGCCGCCGGGTTCTTTTCGAACGGCGTGCCGTCGGCCGTCGCGCGCTCCATCTCCTGCGCGCCGCGCACCAGTGCGGCGATGTCCACGCCGGCGGCCGCCAGCGGCAGCAGGCCCACGGGAGTCAGCACCGAGAAGCGTCCGCCCACGTCGTCGGGAATGACGAACGTCGGGTACCCCTCGTTGTCGGCGAGCGTCTTCAGCGCGCCGCGCGCCTTGTCGGTGATCGCCACGATCCGTTCCGCAGCCTCCTTTTTGCCGTAGCGCTTTTCGATCTCGGCCTTTATCAGGCGGAAGGCGATGGCCGGTTCGGTCGTCGTGCCCGATTTCGAAATCACGATGGTGGCGATCGAGTGCTCCTTTACGGCTTCGAGCAGTTCGTAGGTGTAGTCTTCCGAAATATTCTGGCCAGCGAAGAGCACCACGGGAGCTGTCTGCTCCTTGTGCAGGAATCTGAACGGGTCGCTCATGGCTTCGAGCACGGCCTTGGCGCCCAGGTACGAACCCCCGATGCCGATGCAGATGATGACCTCGGCCTTTTCGCGGAGTTTCGCGGCTTGTTTTTCGATGGCTTCGATTTCTGCCGCCGAGATCGACGACGGGAGGTGTACCCAGCCCAGGAAGTCGTTGCCCGCGCCTTTGCCCGATTCGAGCAGGGCGTTGGCGGCCTGTGCCTTGGCCTGCATTGCGGCCGAAACCGCAACGCCCGTTTTGGAGATGTCTAATTTCAGAGTTTCCATGTTATAGTCAAATTAATTTGGATGTCAGTTCTTTCATGCACTTGCGCGCCGATGCCCCTTCGTAAAGGACTTTGTAAACCATTTCGGCGATCGGCATTTCGATCTTGTGGCGGGCGTTGATGTGACGGATGCAGTCGGCGGCGAAGTAGCCTTCGGCGACCATCGTCATTTCGTTGAGGGCGCTTTTGACCGTGCAGCCGTGGCCGATGAGCAGTCCCAGCCGCCGGTTGCGGCTGTAGACCGAGTAGCAGGTCACCAGCAGGTCGCCCAGATAGCCCGACACCAGCGTGTCGCGCTCGGCCGGATAGCTCTCTTCCAGAAAGCGGCGCATCTCCCCGGCGCTGTTGGCGATCAGCACCGCCAGGAAGTTGTCTCCGTAGCCCAGTCCCACGGCGATGCCGACCGAGAGGGCGTAGATGTTCTTCAGGATGGCGGCATATTCGATGCCGTACAGGTCGGTCGAGTAGCTCAGGTGTATGTAGTCCGTGGCGAATTTTGCGCCTAACGACCGTGCGTTTCCGGGATCGGTGCAGACGACCGTCAGGTAGGAGAGCTTTCCGCGCGAAACCTCCTCGGCGTGCGACGGGCCCGTGAATATGCCTATCTGTTTGTAGGACAGCCCGTAATGGTCGTGGATATACTCAACGATGGTCTTGTAGTCGCCGGGAACGATGCCCTTGATGGCCGAGACGACGAATTTGTCCTGCAGCGAGACCGTCAGCGGTTCGAGGAACGTCTTGAGGTAGGCCGAGGAGTGGCCAGAATGACGATGTCGGCTTCGCGGACCACCTCGTCGAGGTCGTCGGAGGGGGCGATGCGCCGGCGGTCGAACTCCACGTCGCTCAGATAGCGGGGATTGCGGCCTTCGCCGAGCAGTCCTTCGAGCACTTCGGGATTGCGGACGTACCAGCCTACGCGGGCTTCGTTCGCGGCGAGCAGCCCCACGATGGCCGTCGCCCAGCTGCCGTAGCCGATCACGGCGCAGCGGGCCTCTTTTCCGATTTTGTATTCCATGTACGGATCGATTGTTTCGGTCTACAAATGTAATCAAAAAAAATAATAAAAAAATGTAAAAATATCCCTCGCTTTTTGTTACCTTTGTCCGGATATGTAACCTTTTCGAGCCGGTTCGGGCAGGGAGGGGTTTATGGAGTTGATTATAAAATAATTAAGGAAATATAACAGTTGGGTGTAGCACTATGGGAATTTTTTCACTGACACAGGAGCTGGCCATCGACCTCGGTACGGCCAACACGCTGATAATCTACAACGGCAAGGTCGTGGTCGATGAACCGTCGATCGTGGCGCTCGACGTGCATACGGGCAAGGTCGTGGCCATCGGCCATCAGGCGCGCCAGATGCACGAGAAGACCAACCCTAACATCAAGACGATCCGGCCGCTGAAGGACGGCGTGATCGCCGATTTCAACGCCACGGAGCTGATGCTGCGCGGCATGATCAAGAAAGTCAAGACTTCGGGCGCCTCTTCGCCCCCTCGCTGCGTATGGTGATCTGCATCCCGTCGGGTTCGACCAACGTCGAGATCCGCGCCGTGCGCGACTCCGCCGAGCATGCCGGAGGCCGCGAGGTCTACATGATCTACGAGCCGATGGCCGCGGCGCTGGGTGCGGGTCTCGACGTCGAGGCTCCGGAAGGCAACATGGTCATCGACATCGGCGGCGGCACGTCGGAGATCGCCTGCATCTCGCTGGGCGGCATCGTCTGCTCCGAGTCGATCAACACCGCCGGCGACGTCTTCACCAACGACATTCAGAGTTACGTGCGCCAGCAGCACAATATCCGTATCGGCGAACGTACGGCCGAAGCCATCAAGTGTTCGATCGGTGCGGCCGTCTCCGATCTGGACGAGGAGCCCGAAGACTTCGTGGTGACGGGTCCCAACATGCTGACGGCCCTGCCCCAGACTGTGTCGCTCAGCTACAGCGAGATCGCCTATGCGCTCGAAAAGTCGCTCACGAAGATCGATGCCGCGCTGATGAAGGTGCTCGAATCGATGCCGCCCGAACTGTATGCCGACATCGTGAAGAACGGCATCTATCTGGCCGGCGGCGGCGCCCTGATCAAGGGGCTCGACCGGCGCCTGGGCGAAAAGACGGGCATCCCGTTCCACGTCGCGGAAGACCCGCTGCGCGCCATTGCGCGCGGTACGGGCATCGCACTGAAGAATATCAACCGCTTCTCATTCTTGATGAAATAGTTGCGGCCTGTCCCCGCTTTGCCGGGACGGGAGTGTGTAGTCACATAAACGGATTGCGGGCCCAGTGTCCGCAATCTCAAATTAACGAGAAACCTTGCGCAAGCTCTTAGAGTTTATCCGAAGCGTCTATGTCGTGGTGCTGTTCGTCGTGCTCGAGGCAATAGCCATCAGCTATTACGCCCACTCGACCTACTACACCCAGGCACGGTTGCTGGCACGTTCCAACCAACTGGTCGGGGCGTCCACGGGCTGTTCGCGGGTGTCCGGCACTATTTTTCGCTCGGGCGCGAGAACCGTGAGCTGCTGGCGCATGTCGCCCGGATGAAGGAACGGCTGGCACTGTACGAAGAGGCCGAGACCGCGGCCCGGCTCGACGGCTACATGCAGGATATCGGGGTTTCGAAATACCGCGTCATCACCGCGTCGGTGATTTCGAATACGGTCAACCGTGCGCAGAACCTCATCGTCCTCAACCGCGGCCGCCGCGACGGAGTGGCCGAGGAGATGGCGCTGCTGGCGTCCGACGGGGCCATGGCGGGGTATGTCGTCGACTGCACGGAGCGCTATGCCGTGGCGATGTCGGTACTCAACACCTCGTTCCGGGCCAGCGGCAAGCTCGCCGGCTCCGATTATTTCGGCTCGATCTACTGGGACGGGGGCGACCAGCATACGGTGGTGCTGGACGAGTTGTCCAAAGTATGCCGACCCGCAACCCGGGCAGGAGGTCGTGACCACGGGCTTCTCGCAGTATTTTCCCGCCGACGTGCTGATCGGCTGGGTTGAAAGCGCCGAGCTGAACGAAACCCGCACGGCTTTCAAGGTGCGCGTGCGGCTGGCGGCCGAAATGTCGCGCCTGACGGATGTGATTCTGGTCGAGAACCGCGACCTCACCGAAGTGCGCGATTTGCAGAACAGTGAAAAAGTAGAACAACATACCCGACAGAACAGATAGATGCACAGGACGCTCCCATATCTCGCACTCTTCGCCGTTGTGGTGCTCTTGCAGGTCTTCCTTTTCGACAACCTGTCCATCAGCATCTACCTCAATCCGCTCGTCTACGTGGCGTTCGTCGCCCTGCTGCCGCTGGACACGCCGCCTATCGTGCTGCTGTTGTCGGGGCTGGCCACGGGCGTTACGATGGACTTGGCCATGGGGGCTGCCGGTGTGAACACCATCGCCACGCTGCTCATCGCCTTTGCCCGCCCGACGCTGCTCGGGCTGCTGTACCCCCGTGACGATATCCGGGAGGGAGGCATCCCCAGTACCGGACGGCTCGGGAACCGGGTCTTCCTGAATTACCTGATCGTGCTGGTGCTCCTGCACCATGCCGTATTCTTCTCGCTTGAGGCCCTTTCGTGGGCGCATATCGTGCGCACGATCGTGCGTACCGTGGCGAGCGGTGCCGTGTCGGTGGCCTTCATCTGGGTCATCGCCCGCATCTTCACCGCCAAACTCCCCGTCCGCATATGAAAAGTTCCGAGGGTTTCGTGCGGATGCGTACCTTGCAGGGGGTGGTGCTTTTCGTCTTCCTGCTGATCGGGGGCCGTCTGGCCTATATCCAGCTTATCGACTCGCGCTACAACGAACTGGCCAAAGCCAACGTGCTGCGCCATGTGGTGCAGTATCCGCCGCGCGGCGAAGTCTTCGACCGCAACGGGGAGTATCTGGTCCAGAGCCGCGAGTGCTATGACCTGATGGTGATCTACAGCGAGATCGACAAGAAGGGCTTCGACACCCTGCGCATGTGCGAGGTGCTGGGCCTTTCGCGCGAAAAGCTCGAAAAAGAGCTTGCCAATGCCCGGATGCGCCCCCGTGCGCCCCGCGTGGTGACGAGCTATATCTCCAAGGAAGACAAGCTGCGTTTCGACGAGTGCAACTTCCGGGGATTCTATGCCGTCTACCGTACCGTCCGCCGTTATCCGCGTAAAATCGGCGGTAACCTGCTGGGGTATGTGAGCGAGGTGAATGCCGATTACCTCAAGCGGAATCCCGAATATAAGATCGGCGATTATGTGGGCATGGGCGGCGTGGAGTCGGCTTACGAACCCCTGCTTAGGGGAAGAAGGGCGTGAAGATTCAGGAGATCGACACCCACGGGGCGATCAAGGGTTCCTACATGAACGGCGTTTACGACTCGCTGCCCGAGCCCGGCACTACCTCGTCAGCACGATCGACGCCCGCCTGCAGCTGCTGGGCGAAGAACTGATGCGCGGCAAGGTCGGGGCGGCCGTGGCGATCGAACCCTCGACGGGCGGAGATACTGATGATGGTCTCCTCGCCGACGTACGATCCCGACGAGCTGGTCGGCCGCGAGCGCGGCAACAACTACATGAAGATGCTGGGCAACAAACGCCAGCCGTTGTATAACCGTGCCGTGAAGGCCAAATACCCGCCGGGATCGACCTTCAAGCTCGTGCAGGGCCTGATCGGGCTGCAGGAGGGCGGTACTCAGGCCCTCGGACCTGCACGTCTGCCACGAAGGCTATCAGGTCGGCCGCCGGCGCATGAAGTGCCACGCCCACGCTTCGCCGCTGGACCTGCGCTTCGCCGTGGCGACCTCGTGCAACGCCTATTTCTGCTATGTCTTCCGCGATATCCTGGACAACCCCAAATACGGGAACGTCAAGGAAGGGTACGATGCCTGGAAAGAGTATGTCGAGAGCTTTCGGTTTCGGCCGCAAGCTCGGCTCCGACTTCCTCGACGAGCGCAACGGCTACGTGCCCGACCGGGGCTACGACCGCCAGTACAGCGGGTCGTGGAATTCGCTGACGGTCATTTCGCTGGCCATCGGTCAGGATGCGCTGGGCTGTACGCCCTTGCAGCTGGCCAATCTCGCGGCCATCGTCGCCAACCGGGGCTACTACTACATTCCGCATATCGTCAAGAAGATCGAGGGGCAGGATTCGCTCGACCGCCGTTTCTTACGAGCGCCACTATACCAAGGTCGATCCCAAGCACTTCGAGCCGATCGTCGAGGGCATGTGGCGGGGCGTCAACGTCGGCGGCACGTCCATGCTGGCGCGGCTGGAAGGACTCGATGTCTGCGGTAAGACCGGTACGGCCGAGAATCCCCGCGGCCGCGACCACTCGACCTTCCTCTCGTTCGCACCCAAGGACAATCCGAAGATCGCCATTTCGGTCTATGTCGAGAACGGCGGTTTCGGCGCTTCGGCGGCGCTGCCGATCGCCAGCCTGCTGGAGGAGTATTACCTGACCGACACGATCCGCCGTCCGGCCCTGCTGGAGCATGTCAGGAACATGAACATAATTACCCCGCGTATGACCGCTAACCGCCATAGTATCTTTTACGGAGTGGACCTCTGGACGGTCCTGCTGTACGTGCTGATCGTGCTGGCGGGGTGGGTGTCGATCACCTCGGCGTCGTACGACGAGGGTACGGCCGATGTCTTCTCCTTCTCGCACTTCTACATGAAGCAGCTGATGTGGATCGGCGTGGCGTGGACTACGGCGCTCGTGGTGCTGCTGCTCGACGATCGGTTCTACCATATGTTCGCCTACCCGGCCTATTTCGCGGGCCTTGCGCTGTTGCTGGGCGCGCTGTTCGGCCGCGAGGTGAACGGCGCCAAGGCGTGGTTCGAATTCGGTTCGTTCCGCCTGCAGCCCGTCGAATTCGTGAAGATCGCTACGGCTCTCGCGCTGGCCCGCGTGATGAGCGCCTACTCCTTCTCGATCAACCGTCCGGGCGACCTCTTCAAGGTGGGCGTGGTGATCTGCATTCCGCTCTTCATCATCATCCTGCAGAACGATACCGGTTCGGGTATCGTACTGGGTCGTTCCTCTTCGTGCTCTACCGTGAGGGCTCAACAAGTGGCTCTGCATCCCGGTGCTGCTGATCGCCGCGCTGTTCATCGTGTCGTTCCTGCTTTCGCCCATGACGCTGCTCGTGTCGATCATTCTGGTCTGCACCCTTTCGCAGGCGATGATGAACGGCCACTGGCGCCAATGCTTCGTTTACCTTGCCGCGCTGGCACTGGCGAGCATCCTGCTCTGCATGACGATGGCGCTCGTCGCGCCCGGCGTGATGGATCTGCACGCCTGCCTCTGACCGTGACGCTGCTGTCGCTGGTCTGGGTGGTGGTTTATGCCTACCGCACCAACCTGAACAATATCTTCATTACGGTCGGGCTGTTCCTTTGCACGGTGGTTTTCCTGCCTACGACCGACTATATCTTCAATTCGATCCTCAAACAGCACCAGCGCGACCGCATCCTGAGCTTTCTGGGCATCATCAGCGATCCCCTCGGCACGGACTACAACGTCAATCAGTCGAAGATCGCCATCGGCTCGGGCGGCTTTCTGGGAAAGGGCTTCCTCGAAGGCACGCAGATCAAGTACGGCTTCGTGCCCGAGCGGCATACCGACTTCATCTTCTGTACGGTAGGCGAAGAGTGGGGCTTTCTGGGGACGATGGTCGTGCTGGCCCTGCTCTGCATGATCCTGCGCCTGATGCGCATGGGCGAACGGCAGCAAGAGCCTTTCGGCCGGATTTACTGCTACTGCGTGGCCGCGATCCTGCTGTTCCACGTGCTGGTGAACGTGGGCATGACCATCGGCCTGATGCCTGTGATGGGGATCCCGCTGCCGTTCATGAGCTACGGCGGCTCGTCGCTTATTGCCTTTACAATACTGTTGTTCATCGCCGTGCGGCTCGATGCTTCGACGCGGCAGTTCTCCCTGAATAATAAATACTGACACACATGATCCGTTACAATCCCCGGGGTTTGTCTCCGAACGAGGTCGCCGAGAGCAGACGGCAGCATGGCGACAATGTCATTACGCCGCCCAAAGACGATTCGGTATGGAAGCTTTTCGTCGAGAAGTTCAAGCGACCCGATCATCCGCATTCTGCTGCTGGCTGCGGTGCTCTCGCTCGCCATCGGGTCGTGCACAAGGATTTCACCGAGTCGATCGGTATCATATGCGCCATTATTCTAGCCACTTGCGTCGGGTTCTGGTTCGAGTGGGACGCCATGCGGCGTTTCCGCCGGCTGAATCAGGTCAACGACGATATTCCGGTCAAGGTGATGCGCGACGGTGCGATGCACGAAGTCCCGCGCCGCGACGTCGTGGTCGGGGACGTGGTCTACATCGAGAGCGGCGAGACGGTGCCTGTCGACGGCGAGTTGGTCGAGGCCGTGTCGCTGAGGATCAACGAATCCACGCTCACGGGCGAACTGGAGGTTGATAAAACCGTCGACGAGGCGCATTTCGACCCCGAAGCGACCTATCCTTCGAACGTCGCACTGCGCGGTACTACGGTGGCGGACGGTTACGGCGTTCTGGTTGCTACGGCCGTGGGCGATGCGACCGAAGCGGGCCGCGTCACGGAGCAGGCGACCGTCCAGAGCGACGAGCAGACGCCGCTCAACCGCCAGTTGACGCGCCTCTCGAAACTCATCGGCCGGGCCGGCATTGCGCTTGCGGTCGCTATTTTCTGCGTCATGCTCGGCAAGGCGGTCTTCATCAGCGGGTTGCTCGAAGGCGACTGGCTCGAAATATCGCAGCAGGTGCTGCACATTTTCATGGTCTCGGTGGCCATCATCGTGATGGCCGTTCCCGAAGGACTTCCGATGAGCATTACGCTGTCGCTGGCGATGTCCATGCGGCGCATGCTCAAGACCAACAACCTCGTGCGGCGCATGCACGCCTGCGAAACGATGGGCGCCGTGACGGTCATCTGCACCGACAAGACCGGCACGTTGACCCAGAACCGGATGCACGTGCAGGAACTGGTGCGTTACGATGCGCTTCCGGCGCATGATTTCGCCGAGATCGTGGCCGCCAACTCCACGGCTTTCCTCGATGTTACGGGTGCCGTGATCGGCAATCCGACCGAAGGGGCGCTGCTCGAATGGCTGCACGCGCAGGGCGAGGACTACGAACCCCTGCGTGCCGGCGCGAAGATCGTCGACCGGCTGACCTTCTCCACCGAGCGCAAATATATGGCGACGATCATCGAAAGCGGTATTTCGGGCCGCCGGATCGTCTGCGTCAAGGGTGCGCCCGAAATCGTGCGTGCGATGTGTGCGCCGGACGGGAAAGACGAGCAGGTGGCGGAACAGCTGCTCGGGTTCCAGGGGCGGGCGATGCGTACGCTGGCCGTGGCATGGGCCGAGACGGCCGAGGACGATTGCCAGCGGGCTGTCGCCGCGGCGCAGCTGCATTTTTCGGGTGTGGCGGCTATCTCCGATCCGGTGCGCGAGGATGTCCCCGACGCCGTGCGGCGCTGCTTGAACGCCGGGATAGACGTCAAGATCGTCACGGGCGACACTCCCGCTACGGCGCGCGAGATCGCCCGCCAGATCGGCTTGTGGGACGACGCCCGCGACAACGACCGCAACTACATGACCGGTACGGAGTTCGCGGCGATGAGCGACGAGGAGCTGCTCGGACGCGTGCGGGAACTGAAGATCATGTCGCGCGCCCGGCCGCTCGACAAACAGCGGCTCGTGCGTCTGTTGCAGCAGTGCGGCGAGGTGGTGGCCGTCACGGGCGACGGTACGAACGACGCCCCGGCGCTGAATTTCGCCAATGTCGGGCTTTCGATGGGTTCCGGGACGTCGGTGGCCAAGGATGCCAGTGACATCACGCTGCTCGACGACTCGTTCGCTTCGATCGCCACGGCTGTGATGTGGGGACGCTCGCTATACCGCAATATCCAGCGTTTCGTACTGTTCCAGCTCACGATCAACTTCGCGGCGATCCTGATCTGCTTCGTCGGCGCGGTGTTCGGTACGGACATGCCGCTTACGGTGGTGCAGATCCTGTGGGTGAACATCATCATGGATACCTTCGCCGCGATGGCCATGGCCTCGCTGCCGCCGAACCCCGAGGTGATGCTCGAAAAACCCCGTCCGCGCGACGAGTTCATCATTACGCCCGGCATGGCCCGCACGCTTTTCACGTGCGGCGGCATCATGGTCGCCGTCCTGCTGGGCATGCTCTTCTGGTGGACGATCACCGCAGGCGGACTCACCGTGCGCCAGCTGACGCTTTTCTTCTCGACGTTCGTTTTCCTGCAGTTCTGGAACATGTTCAACGCCAAAGGCTTCGAGACGCGCCATTCGGTCTTTACCTGCCTGCGCGGGTGCCGTGAGTTTTTCCTCATCCTGCTGGCCATCGCCGCGGGACAGGTGCTCATCGTCGAGTTCGGCGGCGAGGTGTTCCGCACCGAGCCGCTGGCATGGCGGGAGTGGGCAGTTATCATCGGCAGTACGTCGCTGATCGCTGTCGGCGGCGAGATCGTCCGGGCCATAGGCCGCAAGCGTTGACCCACCCCGATCCCACATATGAAGAAATTCTTTTGTTGCTGCTTGCTGGCGGTGGTTGCGTCCGTCACCGTATCGGCACAAATCACAGACAGCCTTGGGAAGGTTTGTCTTGTCCCGGCTGCCCGGGAGGGCGGTTTCGCCCGTTATATCGACCGGCGCACCTCCACGAAGGGCTACCGCATGACCTTCGTCGCCGTGCCGCTGATTCTGGGCGGAGCCGTGGTGTCGCTTTACGATACCGACTTCCGCCGTCTGCGCAACGGTTACGTCAGGTCGTTCCACCACGATTACGACGATTACCTGCAATATGCGCCCGCTGCCGTGATGCTCGGCTTGAAGGCTTTCGGCGTCAAGGGGCGCAGCTCCTGGGGCCGCATGCTCGTCTCGGATGCGTTCTCGGTGGGGCTGATGGCCGCAGCGGTCAATTCGCTGAAATATTCGTTCCGTGTGATGCGTCCCGACGGCTCTACCCGCAATTCGTTTCCCTCGGGGCATACGGCCACGGTTTTCATGACGGCGACGATGCTGCATAAGGAATACGGGCACCGCAGTCCGTGGTACAGCATCGGCGGCTATACGCTGGCGACCCTCACGGGCGTTACGCGGCAACTGAACAACCGCCACTGGATGAGCGACGTCATGGTAGGCGCGGGTATCGGCATCCTCGCCACCGAATTCGGCTATTTCCTCGCCGACCTGATATTCAAGGACAAAGGGCTGCATGTCGGCGAGACCCAACTTGTGTACGACCGCTTCCGCCGGCCTTCGTTCCTCAGTTTTACGGTCGGTGTGACCACTTCGCCCGGCTCCTATTTGCCGTCCCCGGGGATGAGGACTTCGTTCAAGGCCGGGCCTACGGTCGGGGCGCAGGGGGCATGGTTCGCCTCGCCCTATGTCGGCGTGGGCGGGCGTTTTGCCGTGACGAACCTCGAGATGACCGTCAATGGCGTGCCGCAGGACGATAATCTGGAGAGCGGCTCGGCGGCTGCCGGCCTTTACCTGTCCTATCCGCTTTCCGTCCGGTGGCTGGTCGGGTCGAAACTGCTCAGCGGGTACGGATACTATAAATCGTGTAACACGGATTTGCAGAAATTGGGTGATCGTGGCGGCTTTGTGCTCGCGACCGGCATCTCTTCCACCTACCTTGCCTCCCGGAATTTCGGGATCCGCTTCTCGACCGACTACGACATGGCGCCGCCTTTTGCGAAGGATTCCCGCCAGCGGTTGCATATGCTGACGTTTTCACTGGCTGCATGTGCCGTATTTTAGGAGGGAGTCCCCGGTTTCAGGATCCCGTCCCCGAATAAAAAGCGGGCCCCTCTTTCCGGGAGCCCGCTTCTCTGTGTATTACGGTCGGTTTTTACAGGACACCCTGCTCGACCATCGACTTGGCGACCTTCATGAAGCCGGCGATGTTGGCGCCCTTCATGTAGTTGATATAGCCGTCCTTCTCCGTGCCGTACTCGAGGCAGGCGTGGTGGATCGACGACATGATCTGATGCAGCTTGGCATCGACCTCCTCGGCCGTCCAGTTGAGTTTCTGGGCGTTCTGCGTCATTTCGAGTCCCGAGGTGGCCACGCCGCCGGCGTTCACGGCCTTGCCCGGGCCATAGGGAATCTTCGCCGCGATGAATGCGTCGATAGCCTCGGGACGGCAGCCCATGTTCGAAACTTCTGCCACGACCTTCACGCCGTTGGCCAGCAGTTTGCGGGCATCCTCGCCGTCGAGCTCGTTCTGCGTGGCGCACGGCATGGCGATGTCGACCTTGACTTCCCACGGCTTCTTGCCCGCGAAGAACTGGGATCCGGGGAATTTCTTGGCGTAGGGTTCCACGACGTCGTTGTTCGAAGCGCGCAGTTCGAGCATGTAGGCGATCTTTTCGGCGTCGAGACCTTCGGGATCGTAGATGTAGCCGTCGGGGCCCGAAATCGTCACGACCTTGGCGCCCAGCTCGGTCGCCTTCGTCGCCGCACCCCACGCCACGTTGCCGAAGCCCGATATGGCGATGGTCTGGCCTTTGATGTCCATGCCTGCCTTTTCGAGCATCTGGCGCAGGAAATAAACGGCACCGAACCCCGTGGCCTCGGGACGGATCAGCGAACCGCCGTAGGTCATGCCCTTGCCGGTCAGTACGCCCGTGTTCTCGCGTGCCAGTTTACGGTACATGCCGTAGAGGTATCCGATTTCGCGGCCGCCCACGCCGATGTCGCCCGCCGGGACGTCGGTCTCGGGGCCGATATGGCGCCACAGCTCGACCATGAAGGCCTGGCAGAAACGCATTACCTCACGGTCGGATTTGCCCTTGGGGTTGAAATCCGAGCCGCCCTTGGCGCCGCCCATCGGAAGCGTCGTCAGCGCATTCTTGAAAATCTGCTCGAAACCGAGGAATTTCAGGATCGAGGGATTCACCGAGGGGTGGAAACGCAGACCTCCCTTGTAGGGGCCGATTGCGTTGTTGAACTGGATGCGGTACCCGAGGTTGACCTGGACATCGCCCTTGTCATCGACCCAGACCACCTTGAAGGTGAAGATACGGTCAGGCTCCACGATGCGCTCTGCGATACGGTTGGCCTCGAATTCCGGATGCTGGTTGTAGGTTTCCTCTACCGTCATGAGAACTTCGCGCACGGCCTGCAGGTATTCGCTTTCGCCGGGATGCTTGCGCTCAAGTTCCGCCATTAATTTGTTTACGTCCATATTGCCTGAAGTTTTAAAAGGTTGTTTCTTTATTACAAATATAATATTATTTCTTATAAATTGTAACTTCGGGGCGAATTTTTCCGCGGAATTATTATTTATCGCCCTCTTCCTTGACGATACCCTTGTTCGAGCGCCCGTCGATGCAGACCCACAGGGGTTTTTCGAAACGCACCTGCCGCAGGAACATTCCCTCGTAGACCGCGCGGCGGCCGTCGAGTTCCCCTTCGCGGAAAATACCGTCGCCGCGGAAGGGATGATCGTCAGGTAACCCACGCCCAGCGAGGTGACGTTCTGGAAGAAGTGCGTGCCCTGCGACGGCTCGACGTCGAATTTCTCGATGCCGCATTCGACGATCACCTTGGCTTCGGAGATGTGGTTCCACTTGACGGGCACGCCGAGGAACGGGTCCGACGAGCCCCAGCGGCCGGGACCGACGAGGATGTAGGAGCGTTTTTCATCCTGCATCCGGTTGTTGAATTCGAGCAGTTCTTCGGCGATCTTTTCGGTCGAGAGCGAACTGAACGTGCCGCTTTTGATGTAGATGACGTCCGAGATGTCGCTCATCATGCCGATGCCGAGGGCGTTCTGGCCGTATACCAGCGCGTCGGAAACGTCCACCTTGCTCCAGTCGATCGGGCGGTTGTCCTGGTTGTCGATGATCGGGCGGATCTGGAGCAGGTTGAATATCTGTTGCTCTCCGGCCTGTACGTCCATATTGACGGCGAATTCGACCTCTACGGGGCAGCGCATCTCCTCGGCCCCCAGCCTCAGGATATCGCCGATGATGTCCGCGAGCGGGAAGGTGTTGTATTTTAGTATGTTGTTGAATGTGATTACTTTGCGTCCCCGGTCGAACGGGCTGTCCGAGATGCGTTCGTTCTCGCGGTCCCACACCGAGCAGACGAACCGCGCGTTGCGCAGGCCGGCGATCTGGGCGATGTCGAGCCGCCGCAGGTTCACCGCGTCGTCGATCGACGTGCGGAACTCTTCGGGCTGCAGGCTCAGGGCCAGCACTTCGTTCTGCGTGTCGCGCAGCGCCAGTTCGGGCGTCGAGGTCTGGAGCACCTTCTGCGGGTAGCGGGGCGAGAAGCGCAGCGTACGGCCGCCGTCGACGACCAGTTTGCCCAGCCCCATGGCGATGTTGCAGACGCCGTCGGCCGGGGCCTCGTCGCCGATGGGGTAGTAGTTGATCGAACGCGCCACGCCCGAAAAGGTCGGGAAGAAAAGTCCGTTCTGCTCCGTGCCGCACACCTCCTGTATGATGACGGCCATCTTCTTCCTCCGAGATCAGGTTCTGCGACGAGGAGAGGTAGGCCCTCGACGATGCGAAGTAGACCGAGGCGTATACGCTCTTGACCGCCTTGAGCAGCAGACGCAGCATCTGGTCCTCGTTGTCCACATAGGGGATCATGTAGGTCGAGTAGATGCCGGCGAACGGCTGGTAGTGCGAATCCTCCAGCTTCGACGACGACCGCACGGCCAGCGGCGTACTGACGGTCTTGATGTAGGCTTTCAGCTCCTGCTGCAACCTGGCGGGCACCGTCGAACTGACGAACTCCGAGAGAATCTCCTCGTCCGAAAACTCCTGCGAAATGATGTATTTGAGTCCGTTGTTGCGGATGAATTCGTCGAAATAGTCCGTTGCGATCACCACCGAGCGGGGAATCATGATGCGCAGGTTGTCGTGCTTGTCGTAGAGCCGGTGCTTGAGGAGCATCGAGTTCATGAACGCCAGACCGCGGGCCTTGCCGCCGAGCGACCCTTCGCCGATGCGGGCGAAAGCCACCGCATCGCTGTAGGTCTCGGTGTCGAAGCGCGCCACCACGCCCTGTCCGAGCAGGATGCGGTAGTCCTTGATGAGGTTCACGATGCGCTGGCGGTGTTCTTCGGTGGTGGCGAACTGGCTCTTGTTGCCCCGGCGGATGGCCGCGGCCAGCGGGAACAGCCCCCGGCGAATAGAGCCATTTCGAAAGGTGGTTTTGCGACGTGTGATATTCGAATGCCTTGTCGGGGATCGTGGCGATCATCTCCTGCATCTGCACCAGGTCTTTGGCCTTGCCGATGACGGCTCCCGTATCGGGGTCCTTGAAGAGGAAGTCGCCGAATGCGAACTCCTTGGCGATATATTCGTGCAGCTGCGAGAGCAGCGTTTTCGAATTCTTGGCGATGAACCCCGCTCCCAGCCCGCGGGCCTGCGCCTCGAATTCGGTCTGCGACGACTGCAGCAGTACGGGCATCAGCGGGTTGTCCTCCTTGATGCGGCGGCAGAGGTCGATGCCGGCGTCGCGCTTCTCGCTTTCGGGCGGGTCGTTGCGGTGGAGTACGAACCCCACGTCGGAAATCACGCCCAGCATGTTCTTCTTGTAACGGTCGTAAAGCTCCACGGCCTCCTCGTAGTTGGTGGCGAGCAGGATTTTCGGCCGGGCACGCTTGCGCAGGATCTGCTGCTGTTCGTTGAAGGCGTCCTTCAGGAATTCGGTGTTCTGCAGCAGGATCAGCTTGTAGAGCTCGGGCAGGTAGGTCGAGTAGAAACGTATCGAGTCCTCGACGAGCAGGATGGCCTGCACGCCGCCGTCGGTGATGTCCTCCTCGGCGTTCATTTTATCCTCGACCAGCTTGATGATGGCCATGATCAGGTCGGTATTGCCGTGCCAGCCGAAGATGTAGTCGAGCCCCGAGCGATCCTGCTCCTCCAAACGGCGGTAGATGTCTTTCGAGAAGGAGGTGAGCAGCGCGACCGGGATCTGGGCGTGGCGTTCCTTGACGATCTTGGCAAACGAGAATACGTCCAGCTCCCCGACGTTGTACATCGTCAGGATGAAGTCGAACGAGTCGTCGCGGCCGAGCAGCTCCAACGCTTCGCGTGTGGAGCTCACGCGCGTGAACGACGGCGGGTTCGACATGTTCAGGTCGAGGTATTCCTGGTTGATCTGCGATTCGATGTGTCCGTCCTCCTCGAGGATATACCCGTCGTAGCTGCAGCAGACCAGCAGGATCTTATGGATTCGGTATTTCATGAACCGGTACTGGGCCTTGTTCCCGTCCGGCAGGTATTCTTCGAGGTTCTTGTTCATCGCGACTTCGTTTATTTCAACAAAAATAGGAAAAAATCGCCAACCGGTAAAAAGAAATTTCCCGACGGCAGGTGATACCGGCGGACGAGGGGAGTTGCCGGGGTGCCGGGCGCGGCGTCCGGGTTCAGACCCTGGCGCTGAAAACCATATGGCGCCAGAGGTAGGGTATGCGTCCGGCGCCCGTAAAGACCAGATGATGGTATCCCGCCTCCCTGAGCAGGATGGCGAGTGTCCGGCGCGACCAGAACTTGATGTGGCCGCCTTCCCACAGGGCGCTCAGGTGATAATCCATTTTGTTGGCCAAGGCGATGGTGAGGTTCTTCAGGTAGCCGTGGTAGGGCGTGGTGACGATGAACTGGCCTCCGCCGCTGGCTTCGAGGATGCTGCGGATGAACAATACGAATGCCCGCGGTTGGTAGAGGTGTTCGATGACTTCCATCGAAATCACTGTTTTGAAGGGAATGCCGCGCAGTTCGGGCGGGAGTTCGCCCGAGGTTACATCACAGACGAAAAACCGGTTCGAATTTCCCCCTCCCTTCATCCTGTTGGCGATCGCTATGCCTTGTTCGGATGCGTCGATGCCGTAGACGCAATAGCCTTTCCCAGCCAGGTAATTGGCGAAGTAACCGTTTCCGCAGCCTACATCCAGAATCGGCGAACCGTCCGTGGGCAGTAACCGCTCGATGTATTTGCCGAGCAGTTTGTGGTAGAACATCGGCTGGGCGTCGCGCCATCCGAATTCATTGTAGCTGGATGTCGTCATGGTGTAGTGGGATTTGAAGACGCAATAACAAACAAATGTAGGCATATTTTTCATCGCGCGCAAGCGGAACGGGGTTTATTTACAGGGGCTTTCTTTTGCTTGTCAGCGACTTTCCGGCAGGGCCTGCGCGATTTTCGTTTTTTATTTCTATCTTTGTTCTGATAAAAAAACGATTCGCAATGAATACGGACAAATATATCCTTCAGGAAGTCACAACCTCCGCACAGGAGCGTGAATGGCTCGATTTACCCAAGAAGATTTACAAGGGCAACCGCAACTGGGTCTGCCCGCTGGATCAGGACATAACCGAGGTCTTCGATCCGGCACGAAACGAACTTTTCGCCGACGGTGAAGCCGTCCGCTGGGTGGTGCGCAACAAGGCCGGCGAGGTCGTGGGGCGTATCGCGGCGTTTTACAACCGCGAAAAGGCGGCCATCGAGGAACAGCCCACGGGCGGCTGCGGCTTCTTCGAGGCGATCGACGACCAGCAGGTCGCCGACATGATGTTCGATGCTTCGCGCATGTGGCTCGCCAGCCGCGGCATGGAGGCGATGGACGGGCCGATCAACTTCGGGCAGCGGCGCGACTGGTGGGGACTGCTGGTCGAAGGCTACGAATTCCAGCCGCTCTACAAGAATCCCTATAACCCGCCTTATTATAAGGAGCTGTTCGAGAATTACGGCTTCAAAAACTATTTCAACCAGCACAGCTTTATCTGGCGTGCCAATGTCTCGGAGGCCAGCGAACGGATTTTCGACCGCGCCGAAAGGCTCCTCTCTACGCCGGGGTATCATGTCGAGAATATCGACATGAACAACCTGGAGGACGCCGCCGAGAATTTCCGGCTGGTTTACAACAAGGCGTGGGCGCTCTTTTCGGGTGTCAGACCCATGGCGCAGGAGGAGGCGATGCAGATGATGAAGGCCATGAAGCCGATTATCGACCCCGACATCATCTTTTTCGCCTATTTCAACGACGAACCGATCGGATTCTTCATCACCGTGCCCGACCTGAACCGCATCATCGGGAAGTTCAACGGCAAATTCGGGCTGATCCAGAAGCTCCGCCTGATGTGGGAGCTGAAAGTCCGCAAATCCTGCGACCGTATCTTCGGCATCATCTTCGGCATCGCCCCCGAATTCCACGGCAAGGGTGTGGAGTCGGCCATCATGGCGCGTTACTGGCACTTCATGATGGAGACGCAGAGCCGCTACAAGACACTCGAGCTGGCCTGGATCGGCGATTTCAACCCCGTAATGAATCGTATGATCGAGACTTATGTCTGCGCTACGCGCCATAAGATACACACCACCTACCGTTACCTCTTCGACCGGACGAAGGAGTTCCACCGCTGTCCGCGCCTGGGGGTGAAACGCCGCGAGTAAAACCTAAAACCGTACCTATATGAAAACCACAGCATTTACCAAGTACCACATTGCCGCGGGGGCCAAGATGGCCGAATTCGCGGGATATAATATGCCGATCGAGTTCACGGGGATCAACGACGAGCACATGGCCGTCCGCAACGGCGCCGGCGTCTTCGACGTGAGCCACATGGGCGAAATCTGGGTCAAGGGCCCCAAGGCGCTTGACCTGCTGCAGCGCATCACGACCAACGACGTGTCGAAACTCTACGACGGCAAGGTGCAGTATACCTGCATGCCCAACGGCCGGGGCGGTATCGTGGACGACATCCTCGTCTACCGGGTCGATGCCGAGACCTACATGCTCTGCGTCAATGCCGCCAACATCGAAAAGGACTGGAACCACATCTGCGAACAGGGCCGGGCGTTCGGCATGGAGGCAGGCCACGGCAAGGAGCTTTACAACGCTTCGGACGAAATCTGCCAGCTCGCCGTGCAGGGACCTCTGGCCATGAAGATCGTGCAGAAGATGTGCGACGAGCCGGTCGAGGAGATGGAGTACTATACCTTCAAAAAGATGAAGGTCGCAGGCTGCGACGCCATCCTTTCGATCACGGGCTATACGGGATCGGGCGGCTGCGAGATTTACGCGGCCAATGAAGACGGCGACAAACTCTGGAAAGCGCTCTGGGAGGCCGGCGAAGAGTTCGGACTCAAGAATATCGGTCTGGGCGCGCGCGATACGCTGCGTCTGGAGAAGGGCTTCTGCCTCTACGGCAACGACATCGACGACACCACCTCGCCGCTCGAAGGCGGACTGGGCTGGATCACCAAATTCGCCGAAGGAAAGGATTTCATCGACCGGGCGCTGATGGAAAAACAAAAGGCCGAGGGGGTTACGCGCAAGCTTGTCGGGTTCCGGATGATCGACCGCGGAATCCCGCGTCACGGTTACAAGATCGCTGCGGCCGGTGGCGGGGAGATCGGTCATGTTACGTCGGGTACGATGTCGCCCTGCCTGAAGGTTGGCTTCGGCCTGGGCTACGTGAAGCCCGAATATGCCCGCCCGGGCACGGAGGTCGCCGTCGTTATCCGCGAGAAACCCCTCCGCGCCGAGGTGGTGAAGATTCCGTTCGTTTAACCTGCCCGGCCGGATTGCACTCCGGCCTGCCCGGTTCGGGAATGTTTTGAAAATTAATGTAATTCTGTGATATGAAAGCAAAATACCTCGGACTCGACCTTTCGAGTCCCGTCGTGGTCAGCAGTTCGCCCTATACGGCCACGGTGTCCAACATCGAACAGTGCGTGCGCAACGGTGCGGGCGCCGTGGTCCTCAAGTCGATCTTCGAGGAGCAGATCATCCGCCATGCCGCGGCCCTCGACTATGCGTCGCAGCAGGGCATGGGCGATTCGGGCGAGTACCTCGAACGTTATATCGGCGATGCCTACAAGGGTGAATTCCTCAAACTCGTCGCCGATGCGCGCACGACGGGCGTGCCCGTCATCGCCAGCATCAACTGCATCGCGGCGGATGACGGATGGACGGACTACGCCGTGGCCATGGAGGCTGCGGGGGCCGCAGCCCTGGAACTGAACATCTTCCTGCAACCGACCGACCGCCACCGTACGGCGCAGGAGTTGGAGCAGGACTACGCCGATGTCGTGCGCCGCGTGGCGGCTGCCGTGAAGATCCCGGTGTCGGTGAAACTGCCGATGCGCCTGACCAATGTGCTTGCCGTCGCCGATTCTCTGCTGGCGCGCGGGGCGCGGGGTGTGGTGATGTTCAACCGCTTCTTCGAACCCGATATCGACGTGGAGCGCATGGCGTTCGTCAACGGCAACCCGTTCAGCGAACCTGCGGAATTGCGCAATGTCCTGCGCAGCGTGGCGCTTTGCTCTACGGCCCTGCCGCAGCTCGACGTGGCCGTTTCGACGGGCGTGCACGACGGCGAGGCTGCTGTGAAGGCGTTGCTGTGCGGCGCTTCGGCGGTGCAGGTCTGCACGGCGATCCACGAGAAGGGCTTCGGGGTCATTGCCGGCATCAACCGGTTCATCGAACAGTGGGCTGAGCGCCACGGTTTCGAGTCGCTGGGCGAGTTCCGCGGCAGGATGGATTACGGCAACGCCGAAAGCGACGTGTACCAGCGCGTGCAGTATATGAAATATTTTCCGCACGATGCCGAATAACCTTTGCGGGCAGCCGCATGTAAAATATTCCCCGGAGATCTGCTGAGGTCTTCGGGGAATATTGTGTTTGAAGGGATCCGCCGGTATGGGTCTCTTCCTTTCTCTCTTCGTTTTGCCTTGCTGTGTGCCGTTACAGGTGGGGTTTCGTACCCGATGCCTGCTGTTTCCGGAATCGTAATACGGTATTCCCTCCCCGGGGATCAGCTCCGGTATACCTCTTCGTAAATCCGCCCGAAGGCTTCGCGCAGCCGTGCCGTGTCGTGAATCAGCGCACGCAGTTCCGCCAGTTTGCGGGCGTTGTCCGATTCCGGTATCCAGAGCCTCAGGTAGCCGCCTTCGGCATATTTTCGTTGCAGGTGTTCCACGCAACGGTCGAACTGCCCTTCGCGGCTGAGCGCAGGGTAGTGCGCCGTGCCGTATTGTATCGTGCGGCGGATTACGGTTTCGGGGTCGATGCAGCGGTCGGCTTCGGCGACGATGCGTCCGTAGATCGTGCGGGGAACATGGTCGGACGAGGCCCGGTGGTCCTCGACGGCGTCGCGCATCACGGCCATCTGTTCCTCTGTGAACCGCTGCCGCATAAAAGAGTCCCCGAGCAGGATTTCTCCCGAGCGGATATGGTGCGACTCCCGTCCGTATGCCAGCCCCGTGTCGTGGTAGGCTGCGATCGCGTAGACCATGTCGGCATCCACCTCGTAATGCCCGGCAAGCACGAGGCTCTGCGCAATGACCGTGCGTACGTGGTCGGTGCGGTGTGCCGCATCGAACGCCCCGTAGCGGGGAATGATCTCGGCCTCGATGTAGGCCTTCAGTTCTTCGGATGGTTTCATAGGTGCAAAAGTAATATATTTATCCGGATAGCTCGTTTGACCGGGGGATACTGTAAAAAGAAACGGCCGACTGTTTCTGTCGACCGTTTCTTTTCTGTATAAGGATGCTATCCTTGTCGGTTTGTGCTGTTATTTGAACGAACGCGTGTGCTTGTAGTCTGCAGCGTACGTATTGTTCATGTAGATATGGAACGTCGCCTTTTTGCCTACGCCTTCCGAGTCGTTCTGCGTTTTCCACGAATCATCCCATTCGCCCAGCTTCGAGTGGTCGAAGCGGTAGATATTGTAGAAATTCGGATACTTTCCGGGGTTGCTGTTCTGATCCCCCCGGCAGTCGTCGCTGTAATACGCCCAACGCTCCTTAAAACCGTCGACATAGGTGCAGATGAAATAGTAGCGGGTGTCCTTTCTTCCGTCTTCATGCGAAACGACCCATGCATAATCGGAAATACTCCATTCGCCCTGCCCCTGATAGGTCATCTCTGCCGTATCGGGTACATCATGTCCGAACCAGGGCTTGTTCCAGAGTTCCACTTTCTCGATTTCGCGCATCTTGTAGGTCATGGCGTTGAAATCCAGGGCGACCCAGTAGATACCGGCTTTCGAAACGGTGTTTGTTACCGGGTTTTCAGCGATGGCGAAGGTCATGTTGCTTGCGTCGAGCTTGTAGTAGCGGCCTTTGTCGTCGGTAATGCTGAAATCACCCGAAGACAATTGCGTGAAGCATTCGAAAATGCTCGCTTCACGGCCGACATTCAGATCGTCACTTCCCTCCGCAACCAAAACGGGCAGGGCTTTGTTCAGGGCGATGGCTTCCTGGTTCTCGGTGGCGGAACCCTGCATGTTGACTGCGAGAGGTACTCCGAGCGAACGCTCCAGCAGGAAGAGGTCGTCATCCGTATTGTTCATATGAACCCAGAACGAAACTTTCTTTCCGTAGCCTTCCCTTTCCTTTTCATTCACTTTCCAAGTGTTATCCCACTGGTTGCTGAATGTATGGCGGAAAATGTTGTAGAACAGCGGATTCTTTTCAGCCTCAGACTTCTCCGAGTCACGGCAGTCGTCTTCGAAATGTCCCCAGAACTCGGACGAGCCGTCGGCATAGGTACAGATGAACTTGTGGCGAGAGTCTGTGTTGCCGCCCTCTTTGACGTTCCATGCGTAGTCCATAATGCCCCATACGCCGTTGCCTTCGTACGTGAGTTCGGCCTTGTTGCCCGGACTGGAAATGAAGAGCTCGACTTTCGAGATTTCCTTGAACTTATAGGTCATATTGGAGAAGTTCACGTAGAGCCAGTAAATGCCGTCGTGCTCGACAGTTACGGCAGTCGTCGCTTCGTTGTCCTTGATGAGTTCCATCCTGTTCTTCTCGGCCAGCCTGAAGTTGCGGTTGAGGTCGTCGGTGATAATCAGTTCGCCTGCAGTCAGCTTCGTAAAGATTTCGTAAGCCCCGGCCTCGCGCTGATCCGTGTACTTGCCTTTCGCCGTGTGGATGACGCTGGCAGCGAACAGGGTGAGCTCCTTCTGTCCCTCGGTGATTCCTCCGGAAATCTTGATCTCCGAAGGCATCGGGTCTACGGAATTGATGCGGGTGAGGGATACCGTGCGTACTCCGGCTTCGCTGCCGTAAATCTCTGAGTTCAGGCCGCACCATGCGCGTACCGTCCATTTGACGGTGGCGGTTTCGCCCAGGTCTGCACCTGCCAGTGTGGCGACCGTATTTAAAGTAGAACTTGCGACCTTGGCCGAGGGTTCGTACCCGTTGTTGTCGCTGGTGAGGACATAAAGCGGCTGGCTGAAGTCCCCGTCTACTTTGTCGAACAGCAGTTCGTAGGTGATATAGCCGTTCTTGCTCGCTTTGGAAACCGCCCATTCGAAGTGGGTGGTGTTGCCGGTCTCCAGCATGATCGTCGCATTATTGCGCGGCAGGTAAAGCTGATCCGCGGGGGTGATATTGCCCGAAGGCGTCGTATCGTCGTCGCTGCAGGCGGCCAGGCCACATGCCATGGCTCCGGCGACCAGCATCATGATAATCTTCTTCATAAATCGGTTGGTTTTGACGGGTTAGAACTTGACATCCTTGATCATCCACATGGATTCGATCGCCTGCGCAGCACTGGTATATGCACCCAGCGAACCGCCTACGTCGCCGTTCATCGACGAGCGGGGCTGGTAGCACTTCACACCGAAGTAAGCCTCGGGCCAGCCTTCCGGCGTCTTGTCGATCGTCGCCCAGTAGTAGGAGGCATGACGATAGAGATAATCGTAGAGCTCCTTGCGGATTTTGCCGTCGAACGAGTCGACTTCCGTGTCGAGGATCATGCGCGTGAACCAGTGGAACATCACGGCGTGGAAGATCGAGTTGTTCTCGTCCGTACCCTCGTCACGCGATACCATTTCATAGTTGTAAACTTCGTTCATGCGGGTTGAGGTCATTTGGCCGCGGCCCGCCTGGATGGCCTTGCGCAGGTAGCCCGTGTCGCCGGTCAGTTTCCAGAGCAGACGGCCGGCTTCCATGCAGGTACCCTGCGTGTAGCTCAGCGGGGTCGAACCCAGCGTGCCGTCGGATGCCATCACGTCGATGTTCTGATCGAAGCAGGTGCAGGCCTGGTCGATGTATTCCTGGGCAGCCTCTTCGTTGCCTGCTGCGCGGCTGTACTGTGCCAGGGTCGCGGCTGCGATGGCTGCAGGGCCGTTCGTGCACTCGTTGGGCCCCAGATCCGACCATTTCCAAGGCAGCCAGCCGGACTGCGTCAACTCGTGACGGGGCCATACGCACTCGTCCCAGGTCTGTTTGGCTGCATCGTAATAGGTTTGGTTGCCGGTTGCGTCGTACATCTGGAACAAGGCGATAATGATCCAGCAGGTGTCGTCGGTGAAATCGTTGCCGAAACCCGTCGAACCGCGCCAGTTCTGATTGCCTTCGTAGTTGTTACCGCGCTTATCGTACCATTTCTGGAAATAGCCCTCGATACGGGCTTTTTCCTCGGCATCGGTCGCCTTGATACGGTTGTAGTACTCTACCATGGCAGCCATGGCGTGTGCTTGCTGCCAGTAGTTGTTGGAATTGGCACTGCCGGTCGCATTGTATTCCCTGTACGAGAACACGCCTTCGTAGCCATTGCGGTTTTCACTGCAGTAGAAGCGCTCGATGAAAGCCGTGGAGCAGGAGTCCGCAGCCTCAGTCCAATCGATCGTGTAGGGCGCGTACTGGGTGTTCCCCGTTACTTTTTCCGGCTTGGTAAGATCCTCGTATTCTTGTTCCGAGCAGGCGCCCGAGACGGCTGCTGCGGAAAGGGTCAGCATGGCAACAGTCCATCTGAATAGAGATTTTCTCATAATTTATAGGTTGATTTTAATTTTTATTCAATACTGTTTTGTTTCCGGTTCCGTGTCCGAATCCGTGCTTCGAATAGCTTTCCGCGCGTGCCGTCTTCCGGACTGCGCGGCAAAGGTTCCGGGCGGCTCCTCCCCGGAGGGAGGAACCATCCGGTATCTTGTTGCTATTTGAAGATGTATTCGTGCCAGAATCCTCCTGCTTGGTTGTCTCCGTTCAGGTAAAGGTAGCAGTCGAAATCACGGCCGCAATCCGAAACGAGGAAATTATAGGTCTTGTTCCAGTCCTTATCGTTATCGTTGAAAGTATAGATGTACACCCTCAGATAGTCGGTCGTGTAGGAAGATCCCAGCGAGGACGTCGTTCCGAGGAACCATTTATTGCCGTCGGCAGTCGTCATGTTGAAGCGGTGGCGCGTATCGTTGGATGAGTTGACGGATATCTCGTTATCGTAGTCGAGCAGTTCCCATACGCCTTTCCCTTTGTAGGTGAGGGTCTTGTAGACGGTCGACATCGAGTTGTCTGCCCACGATGCGGCATAGTATTCGATCATGCTGACCTGAACTGCGGTGTAGGTCATCGCACTGAAGTCGATCTTGATCCAGTAGATGCCGGCCTTCAGCGTGTTGGCGGTCGAAGAGCCGTCGACGATATGCTTGATGCGGCCGTTGCTCTTGAGCGAGTAGTAGCGATCCAGTTCGTCGACTACGGTGAATTCGCCCTCCGAGATTTTCGTGAAGCATTCGTATACACCCGAACCGACTGCTTTGCCGTCGAGGTACGCCGGGATCAGCTTGATGCCTGCGGCATCCTCCACGGCTTCACCCTTCAGCATAACGGCCGTCGGCAGCGGGTCGACTAGGTTGATACGTGAAACGGTGAGCACATTGGCCTGCGTGTAGGTCTGGGCGAACAAACCCTTGCCGGCACGTACCGTCCATTTGAGCTGCCCGGTCTTGGCATTCTCGATTCCCGCCAGGGCAGCCACTTCGTTCAGCTCTTTGGCCGAGATGCTCAGCGAGGCTTTGGAGCCGGTCATCTGGCTGTTCTTAACGGCAAGCGGTGCCGAGAAATCGCCGTCCGCTTTGTCGAACAGCACTTCGTAAGTGATGTATCCGCCGTCTTCGGCAACGGAAGGTGCCCATTCGAAACTGGTATTCAATCCCTGATCCAGATTGACCGATGCATTGTCCGCGGGTGCGTAGAGCTCGTTGCCGGGCTGAATCTTGAAATTCAGATCCTGACCATCCTCCTCACAGGCGGTAAACCCGAGGGTGAGGGCTCCTGCGGCGAACAACATGATATTTTTCAATATGGTTTTCATGTGTTTTTCTTGATTGGTTAGTTAATCTCCTTTACAACTTGGCTGTTACCATCCCGGGTTCTGCGGCAGGTTGGCGTTGATGTCACGCTCCTTCTGCGGAATGGGGAACCAGTATTTCATGTTGTAGGCATTCTGGCACTGGATGTTACTGCCATCGTCGAGGAAGGGGGCACCTGTAGCGCGGGTCGTGAGGTATGCGGCTCCCGTGCTCTTGAGCGACGGATTGTCGAGCAGCGCCCAGCGGCGCAGGTCGAATACACGGCGGCCTTCGAGGGCCAGCTCCACGCGGCGCTCGTCGCGGATAACCTGGCGCAGGTCGCTGCTGCCCGGATAGGAGCAGTATGCGGCGTCGAATCCGGCTCGCTCGCGCAGCGGCTTGATCGTCTTGTCCCAGATGTCGGACGTCATTTTACTCTGTTCGTTCATCGATTCGGCATACATCAGCAGCACGTCGGCGTAGCGGATTTCCATGAGTGATTTGTAGGTGTTGCCCTTGCTGTCGACCATGTCGGCATTGTAGTTTTTCAGGGTATAATACCCCGTAGCCGTGCGATCCTGCGTGCCGTTGTACGAGTCGAAACGGTGCTGCTTGTCGCTGGTTTGGCTCTCGTCCGATGCCTTCGTAAAGACCTGGTAAGTGCCTTTACCCGTGCCTTCCGAGCCAGCCAGACTCAGGGTTTTTGCTTCCGGAATATCCACGGTGCAGTTGTTGTAGGCGATGGTTGCTTCGAAACGCTTGTCGCGCTTCTCGTAGTCCGTGTCATCGGCGACGCTGCCGTCGAGTTTGCGGTAGGTATCGACCAGTTCCTGCGTCGGCGACTGGGTGGTTACACCCTTGTTACCGATGGACTGGGGAACGAAAGCATTGAAATTGTTCCAGGATCTGACGATGTTGTCAATGCCGCCGAGCGTGGCGAATTCGATCGTCATGATCGACTCGGGGCCGTAGCAGCACGACTGGTCATGGAAAAGTTTCTTGTAGTCCTGTTCGAGTGCGTAGGTGCCGTACTCCGTCGAATTGATCAGCTTGTCGCACCAGATGGCGCAGTTCTCGAAATCGTTGTCATAAAGGTATGCACGTGCATTGAGCGCCACGGCTGTACCGCGGGTGTAACGTCCGTTTTCAGATTCCGGAATATCCGTGTTTTTCGGCAGTATCTCGGCCACCTCGGCAAGTTCCGAGTGGATGAACTCCTTGATCGTGGCGGCGGGTGTTACCTTGACCACGCGCGATTCGGGGAGCGTCGGGTTGGTCGTGAAGAACGGCACGTCGCCGAACCATGTTACCAGGCGCAGGTAGGTGAAGGCGCGCATAAGACGGAGCTCTGCAAGCATGCGCGTCTTGAAGGTCTCGTCGATATTCATGCGATCCTGGGCGTCGAGCGCCGTGTGGATCGTACGCAGTTCCTGGTAGCACTTGTCCCATTCGTCCGAGAAGCGGCCGTTCGAGGTATTGGCCATACCCGTTACGATGCTGGTTTCGTTCGTCGAGTGGCGGCTGCCGTACACGTCGTCAGACAGCAGGTTATTGGCGAAATAGTAGTCTTGGTGCCAGCACTGGTTGTACCCCAGGTACAGGGCCGTGCGGACATTGTCCTCGATTGTCCAGAAAGTTTCGTCGGTATAGGAGGTCGTCGGGTATTGCTCAAGGCCTACGCAGCTGACCATACCGAGGGAGAGGATGGCTAATATATTTTTGATTTTCATATTCTTTCCGATTGTTTAATTGTTAGAAAGTCAAGTCGATACCTCCACCGAAGTAACGCAGGGTCGGGTAGTTGCGCACAGAGTTGTCCGCTCCGCCGCTCATGTTGTTGCCGAACGACGTGGTCTCGGGGTCTACGAACCCGTTTTTAGTCCAGGTCAGCGGGTTCTGGGTGTCGAAATAGATGCGCAGAGCCTCGCAGCCGAATTTCTTCGTCCACTTCTTGGGAAGGGTGTAACCCAGCTGGATGTTCTTGATACGCATGTAGGCACCTTCGAGCAGCATCATATCCGAACCGGTGTGCCCCCAGTTGTTCGTGTCGCTCACCGAGCCCGATACTCCCAGGCGCGGCCAGCGTGCGTCGCGGTTCTGCGGCGACCAGTAGTCGAGCTGGTGGTCGAACATGGTCATCGAGTAGTCGGCGTGGAACGGCTGCACGAGCTCGCCGCGAACCGGGTTCTCACGCTTCAGCACGCCCTGGAGCATGATGCTGAAGTCGATGCCTTTCCACTTGACATTGTAGGTGAAACCGTAGGTATAGCGCGGGAAGGCATAACCCAGGTAGGTGCGGTCGTTTTCGTCGATCTTGCCGTCGCTGTTCAGGTCGACATAGCGCACGTCGCCCGGACGGAGCTGCGAACGGTCGATGCCGGTCGGCAGGGCTGCATTCTGGATTTCATCGTAGTTCTGGAAGAAACCATTCGTTTTCCAGCCGTAGAGGGCATTGATCGGCAGACCCTCCATGATGATGGTGCCGGCACTGTCGGCAGTTCTGATAGCCGGGGTTCCATAGCGGACTACCTCGTTCTGCGAGTCGGCGAGGTTGAGCGAGAAGTTGTGCTTCCAGTTGCCGCGCGAGAGGTTATAGTTGATGGTAAGTTCCCAGCCCTGGTTGTCGAGGATACCGCGGTTCTCCTTGGCGATCGAGGCGCCGAAGGTTCCGGGGACGATCGGGGAGAGGAGGATATCTTCCGTACGCTTGTAGAAGTAGTCGAAGTTGACGCTCAGGGTATTCTTGAAGAACGTCGCATCCACACCGATGTTGAAGGTCTTGGCGGTCTCCCACGTCAGCAGTTCATTACCCATGGTGAACATCAGGCCCTGAACCGGGACGCCGTTGAAACCGTAAGCGTTGGCCCAAGTGCCGTAGGTGGTCATGAAATCGTAGTCGCCCACATCCTGCTGGTTACCGTTCAGACCGTACGAAGCACGGAGTTTCAGGTCACCGACACGGTCGCGGTAGGTCTGCATGAAATTCTCCTGCGACATGCGCCAGCCCAGCGATACCGAGGGGAAGAAGGCTCCGTTGCGCTCCTTGAGGAACTTCGAAGACATATCGTAACGGGCGGTGAATTCGAAATAGTAGCGGTCGTCGTAGGAGTATCCGGCGCGACCGAAGAACGACTGCAATGCACGGCGGTATTTGCTCTGGGACGACAGTTTGGTGCCTTCCGTAGCGATCGAGCCGTCACCCGGCTGGTCGATGCTGTTCATACCCTGGCGGGCGGCCGTGATGTCATAGCCGATCTCCGATTCGTCCGACCAACCGAACAGTCCGGTTACATTGTGCTTCTCCTTGAACGTGCGGTTATAATCCAGCATCAGCTGTGCGGTGACGAACGTGACTTTCTTCGTCCAGTCGTCGGCTTCGCGCTTGGTGTTGCCGCCGGTCGAAGCGGTCGAGATATCCGAGTGTTCGGCGCCGTTGTCCACCACATACTGGTAGGTCTTGTGGGAGGTGAAACGGTGCTCGTGGCGGACTTCACCGCCAAGGACGGCACGGGCTTTCAGGCCTTTGATGATCTCGAAATCGGCCGTAAAGGTACCGGTGAGGTATTCGTGGTCGTTTTTGTTGATGCCACCGCCCATAAGGCCGGCCAGCGGCGATACGGAATAGCCGCCGTACTTATAGTTGTTGCCGAAGAAGATTCCGTTCTCCTCGTGGCGGTTGAAGTAGTAGTTCGGGAAACGGATGAGGTCGGCGAAGAGGAAGCCTTCGTTGGCATCCGACGGGGAATTGATCTCCGAACGGGTGAAACCGACGTTGGCGCCCAGTTTCAGCCGGCCGAATTCGGTCGTCAGGTTCGAACGCAGGTTATAGCGCTTTACGCCGTAATCGGGGCCCACGTAGTTGGACTCCTGGTCGAAGTAACTGGCCGAAAGCATGTAGGTGGTGGTCTTCGTACCGCCCGTGACGCTTACGTTGTAGTTCTGCTGGAGCGCGTTCTGCATGGCCTGCTCTACGGCAGCCTCGCAGTCCCCGTGGTTGTAGAAATCCTGGATTTCGGCAGCCGTGAAGAGCGGTTCGCGGCCGACGTTGCTCAGGGCCTCGTTACGCAGGATCGCGTTGCGGTAGGTCGGAACGGCCTTGTAGAGGATGTCGGGGTTCTCGATACCGACTTTGGCGCTGAACCGGATCTGCGGAGCCATCTCCTTGCGGCCGTTCTTGGTCGTGATCAGGATGACGCCGTTCGAGGAACGTGCACCGTAGATGGCGGCCGAACCGGCGTCCTTCAGGATGTTGATCGACTCTATGTCGTTCGGGTTGAGGTCGTTCATACGGCCTGCGTCCGGCTGGGGAACGCCGTCGATGACTACCAGCGGGGTGTTGTTACCCATGGTGTTCACACCGCGGATCGAGATGTTCATCTGGTTGTCCGTCGGGTTGAAATTCTTGGTCTGGATGATCAGGTTGGCTGCTGCACCCTGCAGTGCCTGCTGGATGTTGGCTACCGGGCGATTCTCGATTGCCTCCGACTTCACGGTCGAAACGGCCGAGATGATGTGGCGCCGCGTCGTCGTGCCGTAACCTACGACTACGACTTCATCCAGATAGCCCGAATCTTCTTCGAGCGTTGCCGCAATGGCGGTGCGCGTGCCTACCTGCATCGTTACGGTTTTGTAGCCGAGGAACGAAATCTGCAGTTCGTCGTTGTCGGTTACACCCGAAAGGGTGAACTGGCCGTTGGAATCGGTCGCGGTACCGTTAGCCGAGTTTGAAATCATGACTGTGGCTCCCACGACGGGCAGGTTGTTCTGGTCGACGACCGTACCCGTGATCGTTCTTTTGGTGTCTTGGGGTGCCGCCTGGACAGCTTCGAGGGCAGCAACGCACAAAAACAACGCAAGCGCCCGCTGCAACCAGCTTCCGGCTGTCATAAAAATGGATAAATTTTTCTTCATAAAGATTGGTTGGTTTTGTCCATAGTAGATGAATGATGATTGAAAATGAAATTCCCCCATATGCACGATTCGTACATATATATAATAGAAACCTCAGGGGAAAGGAGTCATTTTGGCATAGGCTTATACGATTTTAGGTTGTTTTTAGGTTTATGATTTGTTAAAAGTATCTTTCAACACGTTAAAATTGCAATTCAAATATAGAGGATTTCCCCCCCCCCGTTAGGTACGAATTTGAGCATTTGTAGTACGTTATTGTGTCCCGTGTATAAAACCCAGGGCATTTTTAAGAATCCTCCGCGGGGGAAGTCCGATTCTTCTCATTTTTTAATATTTCGGTATCAGATTTCATAATTATCCCCTCGCAAGCCGTTCCATATGGCAGCAGAAGGGCTTTTTTTGAAGTATGTATAGGTGTCTCCCGATGTTTCCGGATCGGTATATGCCGCCTTGTCGGAGGCTGGTTGCAGCAATACAGATTTATGCCGTGCGGGATAACCGGAACGATGTGAAGAGGCTTTGGAGACTGGTAGCGGGGCGGATTGCGGCGCGACTGGGGCTGTTGTTGCCGGATGTGGGGATTGGGAGCCCGGCCTCGGGGGGGGGAGACGCTTCCGGAATGAAATAATCGCTCCCGGAAAATCTTATTGTGTTAAAATCTGCATATTATGCGGAAAAAAGTTATATTTGCTTATGAAAAATGATTTCCAACCTATCAAATCTGACATGAAGCAGGAGCGTGACAAGTTATGTTACCTGACGATCGGGGATAAGGACGAGAAATGGGGCGTTGTCGTCACGACGATCGGGTACCAGTTTATTCCGCCGGGGACGAAGTATCCGTTGTCGGCCCATCCGGACAACTACTCTTTCATGCCCCGCGGCGGACGGATACTGAACGAATACCAGTTGGTCTATATCACCAAGGGTTCCGGGTATTTCGCCTCGCAGTCCTGTCCCGAGGCGCCTGTGAAGGCCGGGACGGTGATCTCGTTGTTTCCCGGGGAGTGGCATAGCTACCATCCCGACGATGAGACCGGCTGGGACGAGTACTGGGTAGGTTTCAAGGGTGCCTATATCGACGACAGGGTAGCGAACCGCTTTTTAGTGCGCGAGCAGCCGTTGCATAATATCGGGATAAGTTCGGGGATCGTGAGTCTCTATGAGGAGATCCTGCAGTTGGCGTCGGTCGAAAAGGCGGGGTGCCAGCAGATGATGTCGAGTATCGTGCTGCACATCCTGGGCTCCATCTATTACAAGGAGCGGAATAACTCCTATGCCAATACGTTCATCCTCGAGAAAGTCAATGCCGCGCGGGAGCTGATGAAGGATGTGGATAACCCCCGCGATGTCGAGGCGATCGCCCGGGAACTGGGGGTCAGCTATTCGTGGTTCCGCAAGACATTCAAGGAGTACACCGGGATATCCCCCGCGCAGTACCAGTTGCAACAGCGGCTCCTGAAGGCCAAAGAGATGCTGACGGGGACGGATATAAATATATCGGATATCGCCTATGCCTTGAAGTTCGTGAATACCGGGCAGTTTTCTACTTTTTTTAAGCATAAGGAGGGCGTCACTCCGTCCGATTTCAGGAAGCGTAACAGCTGGAAATAATCCCGCTGGCTGCCCCCCCCCTCCGGCGGGTGAGAGGCTTATGGCCCTTCCCGTGGCGGGAATCGGGCGATTGTGTGTGGATTCTGTCGCGGATAAGCTGTCGTTGTGTGCCGGAGCTTACCGGTAAGAGAGCCGTAGATAAAAAATCCCTCCGTTTTGCGGAGGGATTTTTACCTGTGATAAATTTGCGGCAGGCAGGCCGTGTGCAGCCTGTCCTACGGGCGGGGTTCTTATTTCGCGTACGAAACGGCGCGGGTTTCGCGGATGACGGTGATCTTCACCTGGCCGGGATAGGTCATCTCGTCCTGGATCTTCTTGGCGATATCGTGCGACAGCCCTTCCGACTCCTGGTCGGTGAGTTTGTCTGCACCGACGATCACGCGCAGTTCGCGGCCGGCCTGGATCGCATAGGTCTTGACGACGCCGGGGTACGAGAGGGCGATGTCCTCCATCTCTTTCAGACGCTTGATGTAGCTCTCGACCACCTCGCGGCGTGCGCCGGGGCGTGCGCCCGAAATGGCGTCGCAGACCTGAATGATCGGTGCGATCAGCGAGGTCATCTCCACCTCGTCGTGGTGGGCGCCGATGGCGTTGCAGACTTCGGGTTTCTCCTTGTATTTCTCGGCGAGTTTCATGCCGATGATTGCGTGCGGCAGTTCCGGTTCGTCGTCGGGCACCTTGCCGATGTCGTGCAGCAGACCTGCGCGGCGCGCCGTCTTGGGATTCAGACCCAGCTCCGCGGCCATGATGCCTGCGAGGTTCGCCGTTTCGCGGGCGTGCTGCAGCAGGTTCTGGCCGTAGGACGAACGGTATTTCATTTTGCCGATCATGCGGATCAGCTCGGGGTGCAGCCCGTGGATGCCGAGGTCGATCGTGGTGCGTTTCCCGACTTCGACGATCTCCTCTTCGATCTGTTTCTGTACTTTGGCTACGACCTCCTCGATACGTGCCGGGTGGATGCGGCCGTCGGTCACCAGCTGGTGCAGCGCCAGGCGGGCGATCTCGCGGCGGACAGGGTCGAACCCGCTGAGGATGATGGCTTCGGGGGTGTCGTCTACGATGATCTCGATGCCGGTCGCTGCCTCCAGTGCCCGGATGTTGCGGCCCTCGCGGCCGATGATGCGGCCTTTGACCTCATCGCTTTCGATGTTGAAGACCGTCACGGCATTCTCGATGGCCGTCTCCGTGGCCACGCGCTGGATCGAAGCCACGATAATCCGCTTGGCCTCCTTCGTGGCGGTCATCTTCGCTTCCTCGATGGTTTCGTTCACATAGGAAGCTGCCTCGGTCTTGGCCTCGGCCTTCATGTTCTCGATGAGGATGTTCTTGGCATCCTCCGAGCTCATGCCCGAGATCTGTTCCAGCCGCATGTTCTGCTCGCGCATCATCTGATCGACCTCCTCTTTCTTGTGTTCGAGGATTTGCAGCTGGTTCTGCATCTGCTCCTTCAGCCGGTCGTTTTCGCGGAGTTTGTTCTCCAGATCGCGCTGCTGGTTCTGCAGGTTGTTCTCGATCTGCTTGGCCCGCTGTTCGCTCTGCGCGATCTTCTGGTTGCGTTCGTTGACCTGCCGGTCGTATTCGCTTTTAAGCTGTATGAACTTCTCTTTTGCCTGCAGGATCCGCTCCTTTTTATCATCTCGCCTTCGGCCTCGGCCTCCTTCAGGGCGGCTTCGCGGCGCTTGCGGATCGAGTTCTTGGTCACGAGGTTCGTGACGACCGCGTAGATTCCGACGGCGGCCACGGCAGAGATGCAGGCAACTAAAATAGTGGTATACATGATTTTGTTGCTGTTTTGAGTTGTTATTATAAAGGGTTTGTTGTTGCATAAAAAAACCGCATAGGATTCCTTAGTCTTGTTTGACGAATCTGCAAGATAAGTCACGTGTGGGGGCTCCGACAATCGCAATCGTCCAACGGTACGCCGCAGCATACACCCCGAAGGGTCAAGGCCTGATTTTGAAGCGCCGTGAGTTGCCCCAATTTAAAAAGTGTTCAGTTTCGCAAAGCTGTAAGGAATCTATGCGGGTAGATTTTTCCTTCGTATGTTAAAGAACCTCGTTTTTTACGGTTTGCCCGGGCAAATCCCGTGCCTGGCCTTTACCCTCCGTTACCGTTGCAGGGTGTTGAGGTAGGCGTCGAGCTCTTCCCCTAAGTGTCCCAGCCGTTTCAGGTCTTCGTCGCTCAGTTCGCGGCTTTGCCGCATATCGACGTTCGCAATGGCGAATTTCAGCGCCGCCATAGACAGATAGTCCTGATCCGTCCAGTTCTTGAAGTTGTTTTGCTTTATCGCGGCGAGGTAGTTGTTCACCTCCCGTTCGGCCAGACGGTACATCTCCTCTTCGCTGTCGATATTGAGCGAATAGCTTTTGCCTGCCAGTTTGAGTGTTATCGCCTGTTGTGCCATTGTTTTTGTTTCGTTTTTCTTGCTGCCTCTTATTCATCTGCGGCCCGGGTGCTGGTTGCGGCGTTACTGCCGGTTCGCCGTCCCTTCCCGTTATTCGGGCCTTCCGAGCAGTGCGATGCACTTGTCCACCTCCCGCATAAGACGGTTGACGCGGGCCCGCGCTTTGTCCCGGTTACGGCTTCCGCCCGCCAGCCCTTCTGTCAGTTGCATGCGTGACAATTCTCCGTCGAGTTCGCGGATCCGCTCCTGCAGGGTGCGGTTTTCGGCTTTCAGGCTGTCGCGCTGCGCCGTCAGTTCCGCACATTGATCCGACAACCGTTTGTGGTCGTCCATGAGCTGCCGGATGCGGGTCTCGATATTTATTATCACGCTTTTTTCGGCCATCGGGTCACGGGTAAAGTCCGATTTACATCTCAAAGGTATGAAAAGGAACGCTAAAAAGCAAATTTTATTTCCTGACGGCCTTTCCGTAAAGGTCGTAATCGGCGGCGCCGTCGATCCGTATTTCGTAGAAATGCCCCCGCAGAAGACGCCGTTCCGCAGCCGGGATCAGGATTTCCTGGTCGACCTCGGGCGAGTCGTATTGCGTCCGTCCGACATAGTAGTCGCCCTGCCGCGAATCGATCAGAACCCGTTCCGTGCGGCCTACGCGGCGCAGGTTGTTTTCGCGGGCGATGTCGTTCTGGAGCGTCATGATGCGTTCCACGCGCTGCTGTTTGACCACCTCCGGGACGTTGTCCGCCAGTTCGCGTGCCGAGTAGGTTCCCTCCTCCTCGGAATAGGCGAAAACCCCGAGGCGTTCGAACCGTACGTCCCGTACGAACTGTTCCAGTTCCGTGAAATCCGCTTCCGTTTCACCGGGATAGCCGACCAGCAGCGTCGTGCGCAGGGCCAGGTCGGGGATCGCCCCCCGCAATTTTTCGACCAGCGCATAGGCGTCGGCTTTGGTGTGGCGCCGCTGCATGGCCGAAAGCTGGGCGTCGGAGATGTGCTGGAACGGAATGTCGAGGTACTTGCAGATTTTGGGTTCCGAGGCCATGACTTCGATCACCTCGTCGGGGAATGCCGTGGGATAGGCGTAGTGCAGGCGTATCCACTCGATGCCTCCGATGCGGCAGAGCCGGCGAAGCAGTTCGGCCAGGCGGCGCTTCCCGTAGAGGTCGAGTCCGTAGTAGGTCGTGTCCTGCGCGATGACGATCAGCTCCTTCACGCCGCCGGCCGCGAGTTTGCGGGCTTCCTCTTCGAGCCTCTCCATCGGGACGGAGACATGTCCTCCGCGGATGAGCGGAATGGCGCAGTAGCCGCATTTCCAGTTGCAGCCCTCGGAGATTTTCAGGTAGGCGTAATGCTTGGGCGTGGTCAGGTGCCGCTCGGTCTCCAGCGCCGGGTCTTCGGCGGCTCCCAGCGCCCGGGCGATGCCGTCCCACGTGCGGGCGCCGAAGAATTCGTCCACTTCGGGCAGTTCGGCACGCAGCTCGTCGGCATAGCGTTCCGAGAGACAGCCGACGACGAACAGCCGTTCGATCTTTCCGGCGTTTTTGGCCGCGGCCGCCCGCAGGATCATGTCGATCGACTCCTGCTTGGCGTCGCCGATGAAACCGCAGGTGTTGATCACGACGACCTTGGCGTCGGTGCGGTCGCTGTCGAAGAGCACCTCGTAACCCGCCGCGGCGAGCCGGGCCATCAGGTGCTCGCTGTCCACGGTGTTTTTCGAACAGCCCAGCGTTATGACGTTGATTTTTTTCATTCCGTATCTGGTTTCCGCTGCAAAAGTACGAAATAATCCCGGAATCGCCGCCAGCCGCGGCGGTTTCCCGTGCATAAAAAGAGGATGCGGCCCCGAAGCCGCATCCTCCTTCCAACTAAATTAAACCAACCTTTACCACATGACGTTTATCGTATAGGCCTCGATGCCGTTTCCGACCGATATCGGGGCAACATCCGTAAAGCCCCAGAAGCGTTCTTCGGCGAGCATGAAGATCGTATACGCGCTTCCGGACGCGACGTTGTAGACCTTGAATGAACCGTCCGTATTCTGTACTGCCGATTCGAGCGCTCCGAGCAGGTCGTTCTTGACCGTGCCGATCATCAGCATGTTCATATTTTCGCGCTTGAGCGTGTTCATGACGCCGTTTTCACCGCCGAAGGCGTTGATCTGCTTGTTCGTTTCGAAGCGTACCGTGCGGAAATTGATGTCGTAGGCGATGTCCACGGTGCCGGTCACGGTGCCGTTTTCATCCTTGTCGGTGCGCGTACCTTCCATCAGCGGGGAGAAGCCCGTGACGTAGCAGCCTTTGCCGCAGGCCGTGGCCTTGACCGAGCGGGTCGGCTGGTTGAAGAAAAGCGTGCTGCCCTTGTAGGTCGTCCTGTTGGTCAGCCCGTTGAAGGCGAAGGCCGTCCAGCGGTAGGTGTTGATCGAGATCTGCATCACCTTGTCCAGGTTGGCGTTGTCCGAACGGTCGAAGACCGTGAGCCATGCCTCTTCGCGGCTTTTGAGCGTGTTGACCATGTAGTTGTTGAGAGCCGTGTAGTCGGCATCGCCCGTAATCAGCGCCCCGTCGCTCAGGCGGCTGACGAACTGGATCCTGGCGTTGAACTTGTCGGACGGCTTGGCGACCACCGAACTGAGCGAATACTCGTAATCGTCCGAACAACCGGTAAATACCGGGGCTGCCATGGCGAGCGCGAGCAGTGCTGAGAGATATTTTTGTATGTTTTTCATATTTTCGACTTTTGTGAATTCGACGAACTGCTATTTAAGTACCAAGGTGGCTGTGATCGGGTCATGGTCGGAGAGCGATGCCTTGCCATTGGCGGCAGGGCAGGAATGGGATTTGAAATCATGGCCCGTCCATCGACCTTTGGGGAAAGCAAAGATGTGGTCTACCCAAGACACCCCGATGTGGTCGCCTAAATTTCTGAATTCAGGAAGCACGTTTGTTCCCCATCCGACGTTCAAGTCTCCCATCAGGATTGTCGGGTATTCGGGATTGTTCAGCCCGGCTTGTGTTACAACATTTTGTTCCTGCTGTTGGATGACCTGATCTATTCCGCAATGGTCGAAATGCGTACAGATAATGCGCACGATCTGTCCGTCCGAATCGGAGGTCGGTACCAGAATGTCGATGTAGCCCATACTTCGCTGGTCATAACCATACAGATAATATTCATAGCCTGTATTCCACTGGTAGTTGCCCTCGCCTTTGGCATGTTTGTAGGGATGCAATGCGGAGAAGGAACTTACGATCGGGTATTTCGAGAGGATGCCGTTGCCGTAGAACCCTACGTCCTTGGGATAGGACATGATGAAGTAGGGGTACATGTCCAGGCGGGACGCCAGTTCGGTCAGTTTCTCCTTGCCCATACGGCTGGTGCCGGTCTCGAGCTCGTTGATGCAGACGATATCGGGATTCTGGGCCTTGATCAGGTCGACGTACTCGTCGACGATGAAGTCGATCTGGTTGGACTTGTCCGTCATTTCGAACGACAGCACGTTCCAGTCCAGTACTTTCAGTTGTACGGTTTGCGCCTTCGCCGCAGCCGTCGTAAGGAGCAGGCCGCATAAGGCACCTGCACGGATGATATGTTTCAGCAGTTTCATATTCGGTAATGATCTTGGTTGTTTACTAATAACCTTGGTTCTGGGTCAGGTTCACCGTGCCGTTGAATGCCGTTACGGGGATCGGGAAAACCTGGTTGATGACGGGATCGAACGTGCGCCCGTTGTCATAGTTGCTCGGCGCGTCGATGACCACCTGCTGCAGGTCGTAATCCCAGTGCGAGTTCACGCGCTGCGTGGGTTTGGCATAGGCCTCCTTGGCGTCGCCCCAGCGAACCATGTCCAGGTGGCGGCTCGGCATGAACTCGAACGCCAGTTCGCAGCGGCGCTGGTTCTTGAGTTCAGCTTTGGTCGCCGGGCTGTTCTCGGGGAGACGGGCGCGTTTGCGGATGCGGTTGAGCAGTTGTTTGGCTTCGGCGTCGCCTTCGCCGTTCTTCCAGATCAGCGCCTCGGCTTTCATCAGCAGGACGTCGGCGAAGCGGATGAGGCAGGTGCCGAGCGTGTTGCTGGCGTTGTCGCCGTTGGAATTCACCTCCTTGCCTTTACAGTCGGCCTCTTCCCACGGGGAGAGGAATTTGCGGAACGACATGCCTGTATCCGAGGAGATCGAATAGGAGCTGCTGCCGAATACGATGTCCCGGCCCATGAAGCGGATCGTCTGCCCGGGGTAGATGATCGTCGCGTCGCGGCGGGTGTCGCCCGATTCGAATGCGTTCCACAGGGAAAGGGTGGGCTGGAAATAACCCCAGTGGTTGTACAGGCCCCAGCCGCCGTTCTGGAAGGACATGCCGTGGAATTTCGGGCCGTCGACCGCGTTGCCCAGCAGCGAGAAGATATATTCGCAGCCGAAATTCTGCTGCTTGCGCCAGAGGTTGGCGAAGGCCTTGTCCGTGCCGTCGTCGAACAGTTCGCGCTTGTCGGCGCCGGTGAGTCCCATCACCTTGTCGCACATTTCGATGACCGTGTCGTAGTATTTGGCGTCGAACTGTGCGGCATAGAGGGCTGCGCGTGCGGCGAAGGCCCAGGCTGCGGCCTTGTGGGGCATGCCGTACTCTTCGGGTGCGAGCTGCGAGAAGAGAGGCAGGCGTTTGCCGGCTTCGCGCAGGTCGCTGATGATCTGGTCGTAGTTCTGCAATACGGAGGCCGGGCGCGGGCTGTCCATGGCTGCGGGCTCCGTCGTGTCGAGGATGATCGGGATGCCGCCGTTGGGGCCGTTGTCACCGTAGTAGGGCGAGAGCCACAGCATGGCGAACCCGCGGAAGAAATAGGCGGTGCCGGTGGCTTTGGTCTTGAACGCGTTGTCGAGGTTCATCGTCGGGACGACCTTGATGATGTTGTTGGCCTTGGCGTTGACCTCGTACATGATCTTCCAGTTGTTCTTCACGTCGCGGCCGTTGCTGGGCGACATGCGGAAGTTGCGGATGTCTTCGGCTTCGCCCTGGGGACGGCCTACGGTCATGTCGTCGCTGCAGCATTCGAACCACGTGATGCCGCGGCCGGTGACGCCCTCGGAGTCGTTCGTGTTGAAGGAGAAGAGGGCGACGAGTGCTTTCTCTACGTCTTCCTGGGTCTCCCAGTCGGTCTTGGCTCCGTATTTCTTGGTGTCGAGGAAGTCTTCGCAGCTCGCCAAAAGGGAACAGCAAAGGGCGAGGCTGGCTATTATCAATATCTTTTTCATCGCTATTGTAGTTTGTGTTGGTTAGAAATTAATGTTCACACCGAAATTGAAGAAACGCGATACGGGGTAAACACCGCGGTCGATACCGTAGTTGCCGACCTCGGGATCGACGCCCGAATAACCGGTGATCGTGCATACGTTGTCGACGCTTATGTAGACGCGCAGCGAACCGTTCTCCATTCCGACGAAGCGGCTGACGCTCTTGGGCAGCGTGTAACCCAGCGTGATGTTTTTCAGGCGCAGGTAGTCGCCGTCCTCGAGGAATATGTCGGAGAATTTGCTGTAGTTACCGTTCGTATCGCTGCCCGTTACCAGGCCCAGGCGGGGGTATTTGCTCCCCTGGGGGTTGAAGTCCCAGCTGTTGTATACGTCGGAAATGAGGTTGCCGTAGTCGTTGCGGCCGTTCATGGCCATCTGCTTGAGGCCGTTGTAGACCTTGTTGCCGGTCACGCCCTGGAAGAAGAAGCTGAAGTCGAAGCCTTTCCAGTTGAGCGAGCCTCCGAACGAGAAGGTGTTCTTGGGGGTGTAGGAACCTGCGAAGGTCTTGTCGTCGTCGTTGATCACGCCGTCGTTGTTGGTGTCGATGAAGATCAGGTCGCCGACCTTCGCGTCGGGCATCAGCAGTTTCGCCTCGCCGGTTTCGGGGTTCTTGTAGATGTACTTGTTGATTTCGTCCTGCGAACGGAAGATGCCTGCCGTGCGGTAGACCATGAACGAATACCAGGGTTGCCCTGCGTCGGAGTAGAGGATCGGGTTGCTGTTCAGGTTGGGCGAGGTGTGCATCACGGCGCCCTGGCGTACCCCGTATTCGCGTACGTAACCCTTGTTCGTCGAGAAGTTGCCCCAGACGTTGTAGGTCAGCTTGCCCTGTGCCGCACTGCCGTTGTAGTTCACCGAGAACTCCCAGCCTTTGTTCAGTACGTTGCCCATATTGCCCATGGGAGGATCCGCCACACCGATCTGTTCGGGGGTGGGAATGTAGTCGATCAGGTCTTTGGTTACCTTGTGGTAGTAGTCCACGCTGATGTTCAGTTTGTTCTTGAACATCGTCAGGTCGAGGCCCGCGCTGGTCTGCTCGGTGGTTTCCCAGCGGGCGGAATAATTGGGAATCGTGTTGAGGTAGGTTCCCTGGAGCAACTGGTCGAGGTTCTGGCCGAAGATGATCGGGTATTGGTAGTTCAGGAGCTCGACGGTGGCGACGTTGTTCGGATAGAGGTCGACATTACCGATGCGGCCCCAGCCTGCGCGGAACTTGACCAGGTCGAAAACCTTGTCGAGGCCTGCATTCCGGAAGAATTTTTCGGACGAGAGTTTCCACGATCCCGATACCGAGGGGAACCAGTCGTAGTTCTTGCTCGCAGGCAGCTTCGAAGAGGCGTCGCGGCGCACGCTGCCCACCAGGAAATAGCGGTCGTCGAACGAATAACCCAGGCGGGCCAGGAACGACACCATGGTTTGTTCGTATTTGCTCTCCTTGGGCGTGTTCGAAGTCCAGTCATTGGCCTGATCCCAAATCGAACTGTTGATATCGTTGTCGGGATACCCTCTCGAATAGACTTCCCGGCTGTGCAGCCTCTTGAAATCGGCCGTGAAGCCCGCCATCGCGCTGATGTGGTGCCGGCCGAATACCTGTGCATAGGTCGCGATCGTCTCCGAGAGCCAGTGGTTGTCCCGGTCGAAGAACTGTTCGCGGTAGTTGATGTCGCGCCGCAGGCCTTTCTCCGTCATGGTGGGGTAGAACTCGTCGGACTCTTTGTTGCGCAGGTCGATGGTGAAGTCGGACTTGATCGTCAGCGACGAGATCGGCTTGATTTCGATCGAGGTCGTCGAGAAGATCTTATGCTCGGGGTATTTGCGGTGCATCCTTTCGAGGTATGCTACCGGGTTGTAGAGCATCGGCGTGCCGTTCACGTCCGCCCACTCGGGGCTCGTACCGCCGTAATAGCGGTTGCCCTTCTCGTCGCGGGCGTATGTCCCGTCCTCGTTCATCTCGTAGACCGAAGCCGCGCGCGGGTACCATATGGCACCCATGATCGGGCCCTGGTGGCTGGTGTCCACGTTGCCCTGCCCGTTGGATACCACGAACGACGCACGCTCCGAAATCTTGAGCCAGTTGGTGAGTTTGAAGTCGGTCTGCAATTTGCCGTTGAAACTCTCGCTGTAGGTGTTGAGCAGCACGCCGTCCTTCTTGTCGTAGGATACCGAGAAGATGGACTGTACCTTCTCGCTGCCGCCCGAGATCGTTGCGGCGTAGTGCTGCGTGAAACCGGTCTGAAAAATCTCATCCAGCCAGTCGGTGCGGGTTACGTTGCCCCAGGGGTATACCTCCGGGTTGGAGGCGCTGGGAAGCTGGCTGCCGGGGTTCTTCTCCACGGTTTTTGCCCACACTTCGTTGTACTGTTCCGCCGTGAGCATCTTCGGCAGGTTGGTCACCTTCTCGAAGCCGAGCGAGACATTCACGTCTACGCGGAGTTTGCCGCTCTGGGCCTTCTTCGTCGTGATGAGGATGACGCCGCTCGAACCTACCGATGCGCCGTAGATTGCAGCCGAGGCGGCATCCTTGAGCACGGTGATCGTCTCGACGTCCTCCATCATGTAGGGGGCGTTGGGCACGCCGTCCACGACGACAAGTACGCCGTCGCCCGAGGTCGGGTCGTCGTCGTTGCCTTTCGATCCGCGGCCGCGGATGGTGAACGAGGCGGGTTTCATCGGGTCGCCGGTCTGCTGTACGGTGACGCCCGGCATACGGCCCTGGAGGATGGTCGCCAGGTTCGAGGCGCGGCTTTTGGCCGCTTCGTCGAGCTTGACGGTCGTCACGGCCATCGAGAGGTCTTCCTTGCGCTGCGAACCGTAACCGATGGCTACGACTTCGCCGATCATCGTGGCATCCTCCTCCAGCGTGACGTCGATCACGGTGCGGTTCAGGACTGCGATGCTCTGGGGTTTGTAGCCGATGAACGAGAAGCCGAGGGTCGCGTTGCCGCTTACGGAGATCTGGTAGTTACCTTCCGTATCGGTCGTAACGCCGTTGGTCGTCCCTTGTTCTATGACCGAAGCGCCGATGAGCGGTGCGTGGCTGGTGTCGGTCAGACGCCCTGTAACCGTGACGCGGTCTTGCGCTTGGGCCGGATGAATGAGTATGCTCAGCAGCAGACTCATCAGAAGAAAGCGGACGAGGCCCCTGTTCTTCTCCGAAGTTGTCAAATTCATTTTCATAGAGTTAAGGTTAATATTAGTATTATTGGTATAGAGGCTCGGTTTGCACCGAATAGGTTGGCTTGATTTATTAAAATAATTTAAATAATCACGGACGTTTGTCGTCGATTTGTAATATGTGCAAAATCAATATTCAAAATTATGTATCTGTAAATTGTTGGTGGGCGTGGTTTGCGTATTTGAATCCTCAAATTGCGTATAATTGACTTCCCTACACGGGCCGTTCGGTTGAACCGGACATAAAAAAGGCGACAGGCTCCGATTTCGGAGCCTGTCGCCTGATACTTATATTGTTACTGTGTGTCGTCCGTTGTTCCGGCGCAAACCGGGGTGGTCTGGTGTCCCTGTCCCGGCTACTCACCCGCGGCGGGTTGCTGGGCTTTTCCCGGAAGGCTGCATCCCAATGCGAGCAATAAGCCCCAGAGGATCGGTTTCACAGGCGTGGGGCGCTTTATTTCGTTTCGTGGCCGAACAGGGCGTTCACGAACTCCCTGCGGTCGAAAATGCGGAGCTGGTCGATGCCTTCTCCGATGCCGATGTAGCGGACCGGGATGTGGAACTGGTCGCTGATGCCGATCACCACGCCGCCCTTGGCCGTGCCGTCGAGCTTGGTGATGGTGAGCGACGTGACCTGCGTGGCCTGGGTGAATTGCCGGGCCTGTTCGAAGGCGTTCTGTCCGGTCGAACCGTCGAGCACCAGCATCACCTCGTGCGGGGCCCCCGGGATGACCTTGCCCATGACGTTGCGGATTTTGGTCAGTTCGTTCATCAGGTTGACTTTGTTGTGCAGGCGGCCTGCCGTGTCGATCAGCACCACGTCGGCGCCGTTGGCCTTGGCCGACGTCAGCGTGTCGAACGCCACCGATGCCGGGTCGGAACCCATCTCCTGACGGATCATCGTGGCTCCGGCCCGGTCGGCCCAAACTTTGAGCTGGTCGATGGCTGCGGCGCGGAACGTATCGGCGGCGCCGATCCAGACTTTCAGTCCGGCCTTGGTCAGCTGTGCCGCGAGCTTGCCGATGGTGGTGGTCTTGCCCGCGCCGTTGACGCCGACGACCATCACCACGTAAGGTTCGCCCTGCCTGGCGTCGAGCCCGAAATGCTTCTCCGAGCCGTGCGACTCCTCCATCAGCGACATGACCTCCTCGCGCAGGATGGACTGGAGCTCGGACGTATTCATGTATTTGTCGCGCGCCACACGCTCTTCGATGCGCCGGATAATCTTCACCGTGGTTTCCACGCCCACGTCCGACGTAATCAGCACCTCCTCCACGTCGTCCAGCAGGTCGGCATCGACCGTCGAGCGGCCTGCTACGGCACGGGCGAGTTTCGAGAAGATTCCGGTCTTGGTCTTTTCGAGCCCCGCGCTGAGCTCTTCCTGCTGCTGTTGCCGACTCTCCGGAATGTCCGCTGCGGCGCTATCCTGTTTCTTTTTCGGAAAATATCGAAAAATCCCATACTTATATTTATATATCCTGACAAAGATAATAAGAAAGTTTGGAAAAAAACGTTATATTTGCGCTATATACATTTCCTGCAATGATGAAAAAAACGATCCTGCTGCTGTTGGCAGCGTTTTGCGGCGTACTGACTGTCGCAGCCCAAGACCTGATAATCAAGGCTGACGCCTCGAAGGTCGAAGCGAAAGTGACGGAGATAACCCCCGAGTCCGTTCGTTACAAGCGTTTCTCCAATCCCGACGGCCCGACTTACGTCCTGCCCGTGTCGGAAATCAGCTATATCCAATATGCAAACGGCGAGAAGGAGTATTTCAAGGCTGCCGCGAGCATTCCTGCAACACCGTTGACCCCGGCCATCCCGGCCGAGGAGCCCGCTAAGGTTTCCGCCGCTCCCGCTGCGGCCGAGGCGCCTGCCGCCAGCCCTGCCGATGGGGTGAAGTATGTGGTCAAGGAGTACGAGATCGGCGAATTCTATAACCAGGACGGGATCAAGGGCGTCGTGTGTATGCTCTCCGACGACCGCCAGCACGGGCTGGTAATCTCGCTCGATGAGATTTACCTGCCCTGGAGCGGATTCCGCAAGCCCGACCTGCGCGTCATCGGTACGGACAACCGTTCCGACGGCAGTGTGAACATGGAGAAAGTTGCGGCCTACATCGCCGAGAACAACCTTTCGTGGGACGATTTCCCGGCCTTCAAGTGGTGCCGCGAGAAGGGCGAGGGCTGGTACCTTCCGTCGATCGACGAACTGCTGAACATCGGCCATAATTACAGCGGCGGGACGCGTGTGCAGTCCAGCCGCCAGGCCCGTAACCGGTTCAACAACGCCCTCAAGAATAACGGCGGCAAGCGTATGGATCGGCTGGTCTACTATTTCTCCTCGACCGAGAAGGACGAGAAGTCGGCCTTTACGTCGCATATGGGTATCGAACCTCCCTATGTCGTCGAAATTCCCAAGTATAACAATTTTCTGGTGCGCGCGGTACACAAGTTCTGATTCGCCGGGAGAGAGCCGGAGAAATACAAAGGGCATCCATGCGCGGATGCCCTTTGTATTTAAGATTAGCTCTTAAAATACTTATTTCTTCTCCTCGAAGAAATCTTTGACCTGGTCGTTGGGAACGATGCCTTCCTTGAACATATAGGCGCCGGTCTTCTCCGACTTGACCATCTTGATACACTTGGTAAACTGCTTACCCGTGCCGGTTTTCAGTGTTGCGACTACTTTCTTTGCCATAGTGCTCTTCAAACTATTTAATTTCACGGTGAACGGTGACCTTCTTCAAGAACGGATTGTACTTTTTACGCTCCAGACGGTCGGGGGTGTTCTTTTTGTTTTTCGTCGTGATGTAACGGGACATTCCCGGAACTCCGCTCTGTTTCTGTTCGGTGCATTCGAGAATGACCTGAACCCTGTTGCCTTTCTTTGCCATTTGTTACTTCGGTGTTTTAGTAAACGGACTTGGGTGCGGCAGCCTCGCGCAGTGCTACTGCAAGACCCTTCTTGTTGATTGTTTTCATTCCGGCTGCCGACACCTTCAGGGTGATCCAGCGGCCTTCCTGCTCGGACCAGAAACGCTTGGTTTTCAGATTGGGGCTGAATTTGCGTTTGGTCTTGTGGTGCGAGTGCGAGACGTTGTTGCCCACGATCGCTACCTTGCCTGTGATTTCGCAAACTTTCATTGTTGTTTTCGCTAAATTTGTTCGTTATTCCCGTAGGAAAAAAATGAGAATTAAAGATTAATAATCCACATTAATTTTCCGGTGTGTGGTCTATTGTATTGGTTTTTAGTGTTTAACGTAACGGTATCGAAAGTGCGAAACGTGCCCCTCCGCTGTAATTTGTGTCGAGTTTTATCGTGCCGCCCAGGGCCGAGGCGATCAGCCGGCACACGGTCAGCCCGAGCCCGAGCCCTTGCGAGAAGGTGTCGAGCTTGACGAAGCGTCCGAAAATATGCTCGGCCTCGCAAGCCGGGATGCCGGGCCCCGAGTCGGTTACCGTGAATGTGATGCGGCGGTTGCCGCCGTCCAGCGTATATGCGAGCGTGATTTCTCCGTCGGCCGCGAAATGTACGGCATTGCGCAGCATTTCGGTGATGGCTTTGGATATCAGCATGCACGAAGTGTGCAGGTGGAATTTCTCGCGTGCCGGGACAAAACGGATACTCACCGCCCGGGAACTGGACTGTGAGACCTTCTGAATACACTCCTGGCAGCATTCGTTGATGTCGGTCGGGCTCATGGCCGGCGGGGTTTCCGACGATTCGAGTCCGGCGATGTAGAGCACGTCGTCCACGAGTTTTTGGAGATAGCCGCTGTTTTCCTGGATGATGCTTATATAGGATTGCCGCTCGGCGGCGTCGGCATCGTCCGAGGCTGCGGCCAGCTCCGCAAATCCGACGATGGAGTTGAGCGGCGTATTGATCTCGTGCGTGATGTTGCGGATGAAGATGCCTTTCATCCGGTTGCTCTCTTCGGCGGCTCTCTTCGCGCGGGCGAGGTGGCGGTTCATGCGGAGCATTACCGCGATGAAGACGGCGGCCAGCAAGAGAATGCACGCCAAGCCGATGGTGCCCAGTTGGGTGCGGTGCAGGCGCTCTTCCTGCGCCTGTTGGCGCAGTTCTGCTTTTTCCATGTTCAACCGGTTGACATCAAGCAGCGTGGCGAATTCTCCGAGTGTCTTCTCGTTGTCGTCGTTGACTTGTTTGTGGTAGAGTTCTGTGTAATGCTGTATGTCCCGGTAGGCGGCTTCGAAATTGCCGAGGGCGGCGTAGGCGGCTGCACGGTTTTCATAGAGGTAGTAGAAATAGGATTCCTTGTATCCTTCTCTTTCGAACGACCTGATCAATTTGTCGATTGCGGCGATCATCTTGCCGTATTCGTGCGAATGGTTGTAGATGGCGACCTCGATTTCAGCGAGTTTGATCTCCGAGAGGTTGCCGTTCTGCCCGGCCTTGATCTCGTTGAAAAGTGCTTTGGCTTTGTCGGTCTGGCCTGTCTGGGCGAGCAGGTGCGTTTCCTTGGCCTTCAGACCCCAGATGTAGTCCGGTAGCGGAATGCATGCCTTGCCTTTTTCGACGGCTTCTGCGGCTTCGGGATAGCGTTGCAGATCCATCAGCATGGTCGCGAGTTCCGAATAGAGGTTCGAGAGATGGAATGTGTTGAGCCCGTTCTGGATGATGAAATCGATTGCCTTCCGGTAGTATTCCACAGCGGGTTTTTTCAATCCGCGGGTGCGGTAGATGTGTCCGAGCTGTTTGTATGCCTCGGCGGTTGCGGGTTTGTAATTGTCCTTTTCGGCCTGCGACATATACTGCTCCAGTTCGTATTGGGCGAGCGTGTATTGCGCCTGTTTGGTATAATAGAGAATCAGCCGCGACCAGGTGAAGTAGTAATACTTGATCTGGTCATTCTTGCGGGCGAAATCCTGCACGCGGGGAATCCATGCCTTGAGCGAGTCGAGGTTGTTGTTGAAATAGTAATGGTCGGCTTTCAAGCTCAGGGCAACGGCCTGCATCCGGATGTCGTGCTTCTCGCCCGAGAGCCGGAACAGCGTGTCCGCCTTGCTGAGGACGGCCGTGTCGCGTATGTTGTTGTTGCACCAGCGGTAATAGGCGTAAAGCGTACTCTCTACTTGTTGGTGGCTTTCGTTTTCAGCATGGGCCGTGGTGAGGAGCATACCGAACAACACCGACAGGAATAAGGTTCTTTTCATTTTGCGCTGGGCTGAATTGCTGCAAAAATAAGCTAAATTGTTTGCAAAAACAAACGGATCAGCCGTAATTTGAAACTATTTGCCCGGTTGGGCGGCGAGCAACTCTTCTTCGAGCAGTTCGATGGCGGCCGTTCCCGCTTCGCGGATGATTTGCGTGCGGTCGCCTTTGGCATGGATCAGCCGGGCCGTGGTGCGCAGGGGCGAACTGACGGCGATCCATACCGAACCGACCGGGTATTCGGGGGTGCCGCCCGTGGGGCCTGCGATCCCTGTCGTGGCGATAGCGTAGTGTGCATTTGCCAGATGACGGACGCCTTCGGCCATCTGACGGACGACCTGCTCGCTGACGGCGCCGTAGCGGGCGATCGTGTCGCAGCAGATGTTTACGAAGTTCTGCTTGGCATCGAGGCTGTAAGTCACTACGCCGCATTTGAAATAGGCCGAGGCACCCGGCATGGCCGTGAAGCGTGCCGCGATGGTACCGCCCGTGCAGCTTTCCGCCGTGGCAAGGGTCTGGATGCGGTCGGTCAGGAGTTTATGCACCCGCTCCTCGGGCTGCTGACGCATGCAGGATGTGAGGGCGAGGAGTGCACCGATGGTTGAGGCAAGTATTCTATGCATGGGACGAATGTATTATTTACCGTTGAGTTCGTCGCGCAACAGGCCGAGGGCGAAGGCGCCGGCGCGGTCGATGATCTGTCCGCGGTCGGAGCCGCACTGTTTGAGCAGGGCGACCGTGCGGCGTGGGGCCTGCGACGGCGATCCATACCGTGCCGACGGGCTTTTCGGCCGTACCCGCGGGGCCTGCGATGCCGGTGGTCGAGACGGCGTAGTCGGCGCCCGCTGATGCGTCGCGCCCCTTCGGCCATCTGTCGGGCGACCTCTTCGCTGACGGCGCCGTGGCGGGCAATGACCTCCGGGTCTACGCCCAGGATATCGTGTTTCGAGGCGTTGCTGTACGAAACTACGCCGCAGAGGAAATAGGCCGAAGCACCCGGCATGGCCGTAAAGCGTGCGGCGATGGTGCCGCCCGTGCAGCTCTCGGCCGTGGCGAGGGTCAGTCGCGCGTTCGGTGAGCAGCTGGTGTATCAGCTCCTGCATGGTGGCCGTTTCGTAGCCGATGATGTTGTGGGGAATGATCCTGCGCAGCGCTTCGAATTGCCGTTCGATCTCCTTCGATACGCTTTCTCCCTCGACCTCGTAGGCCGACAGCCGGAGCCGTACGGCGCCCGGATTGGGCAGGTAGGCCAGCTTCAGGTAGGGCGGCAGGGCGTTTTCCCACGCTTCGATCGCTTTGCGCGAGCATCGATTCGGGCAGTCCGGCCGTGATCATCGTGCGGTGTACGATCTGGCGCAGTTCGAAGTGCGCCTTGAGCCGCGGCATGACCTCGTCCTGCATCAGATGCTCCATCTCGTAGGGTACGCCCGGCAGCGAGACGACCACCTTGCCGCCGCGTTCGAACCACATGCCCGGAGCCGTGCCGTGCGCGTTGAACAACACCGTGCAGCAGGCCGGAACCAGAGCCTGTCCGCGGTTGAGGTCGTTGAATTCGATGCCCCGCTCTTCGAGCATGCGTTTTACATGGTCTGCGACCCGCTGGTCGGGCACCAGTTCGCTGCCGAACATTTCGGCCAGCGTCTTTTTGGTGATGTCGTCCTTGGTGGGGCCGAGCCCGCCGGTGATGATTGCGATGTCCGACTCCCCCAGGGCGCGTTCCACGCACCCGACGATCTGCGTGCTGTCATCGCCGATCGAGACTTTCTTCATGCACGACGATGCCCGCGGCGTTGAGGTGCTTGGCGATGGATACGGAATTGGTATCCACGATCTGACCGATGAGGATTTCATCGCCGATAGTGATGATCGTTGCTTTCATGGCAATATCTGAGGCTCAGGATGCGGGCTGTTTCTTGCGGGTGTCCGGTTCGTTATCCGCAGGTCGTGCCGGGCCGTTCTGTGTTTCCGGTGACGGGTTCGGCACCGATTCTGCAGGTGCGGCGGCCTGCGTTTGGGCTGCCGCGGCGGTTTCCGTTCCGGGTGCGGCCTTCCCGGCTTCCGGTGCCTGTGCGCCTGAAGCCGTCGCTGCTGCGGCTTTTGCCTCAGCGGCCTGAGCAGCAGCCCGGGCCTCTTCTTCGGCTCTCGCTTCCGCGGCTGCCTTGGCGGCTGCGGCCGCTTCGGCATCGGCGATCAGCGAACGGCAGATTTCGCCGACCAGCCCCGGCCCTTCGTAGATGTAACCGGTGTAGAGTTGCAGGAGGTCTGCGCCTGCGTCGAGCATCGCTTTCTTTTGGCATCGGCGGGGCTCATGATGCCGCCCACACCGATGATCGGAAAGTTGCCGCCCGAACGGGTGTGGATGCGCCGCACGACCTCTACGGCCCGTTGGGCGAGCGGTGCGCCGCTCAGGCGGCCGCTGCCGATCTTGTCGAGCGCCATGTGGCTCGTATGCAGCCCTTCGCGGCGGTGGGTGCCGTTGGTGGCCACGATGCCGTCGAGCGGCGTTTCGAGCAGGATGTCGCTGATTTCGTCGATGACTTCGTCCGACATGTCGGGCGACACCTTGAGCATGATCGGCCGGTACTGGTTCTGCCCGCGGCGGAAGTCGAACAGCGGATCAAGTATCTGGAGTATGTGCGTGCGTGTGTAGGTGGTGCCTTCGCGGCAGGAGTTGTCGCAACTGATATTCACCGTGAAATAGTCCGCATACTGGTAGAGGTTGCGGAAGAGCCGGAGGTAATCTGCCGCCGCATTTTCGGGGGGCGTCACGGTGTTCTTGCCGATGTTGCAGCCCACGATGAGCCCTTCGTGCGGGCGGCGCAGGTGGCAGATCGTCTTGTCCAGCCCGCGGTTGGAGAGCCCGATGCGGTTGATGATAGCCCGGTCTTTGGGCAGCCGGAACACGCGCGGGCGCGGGTTGCCCGCCTGCGGGCGCGGGGTGACGGTACCTATTTCGATGAACCCAAAGCCGAGTGCCGCCAGTTCGCGGTAGGCTTCGCCGTTGTGGTCGAAACCTGCGGCCAGGCCGACGGGATTGGCGAATTTTACGCCGAAGACCTCGCGTTCGAGCGCCGGGTGCCGTACGGTGTAACATTTGCGCAGGAACCAGCGCCCGCCGGGTATGAGCCCGATGATGCGCAACAACAGAAGCGCCACATGGTGTGCCCGCTCGATGGTAAGCGAGAAAAGGATGGGCTTTATGATTCTCCGGTACATTTTCTTAAGGGCATTGTCCGTGGCCGCAAAGGTACTAAAAAAGAATTGATTTCGCTAAAAGTATTCCCTGCGGTAGCGGTAGTGGTCGCGCATGGCCTCGAAATCGGCGGGCCGCGCCTTGAGGCGGCAGCTTTCGGCTTCGATGTCATAGGCGTCGCCGATGGTCGTGCAAAGCTCCTGCCACGGGATCGGCCGCGGGACGGAGGGGGCGGCTTCGGAGGGGTACCAACCCCGGAGCGGGAGGCCGAAGAAGCCGGCCAGCGTGGCGACGGACATGGCCGTAGCGGTGGCTTTGCCCTGCTCGGAGTAGCCGGCGACGTGGGGCGTGGCGAGCAGCGCGCGGTCGAGCAACTGCGGGTCGAGGTGCGGTTCGTGTTCCCAGACGTCGAGCACGCAGGGATGGCCGCTCCGCAACAACGCGTCGCCGTCGACCACTTCGCCGCGCGAGGAGTTCATCACCACGGCGCCCGGTTTAAGCCGGGCGAACAGCTCCTCGCCGGCCATGTGCCGCGTCGTGGTGTCGAGCGGCGTGTGGAAGGTGAGCAGGTCGGCTTCGCGTGCGACCTCTTCCAGCGGCAGGAACCCGCAATGCTCGCGCTCTTCGCGCGGCGGGTCGCAGCAGACGACGCGGAAGCCCCACAGGCCGGCGTATTCCCGGATGAGGGATCCCACGTGCCCGACGCCCACGATGCCCAGCGTCCGTTGTGCGGGCTTCCACCCCTGTGTACGGGCGAGATGGGCCAGTACGGCACCCGCCCATTGCAGTACGCCGCGGGCGTTGCAGCCTGCTGCCGTGGCGACTCGTATGCCGTGCGCCGCGCACCACGCTGTGTCGATGTGGTCGAAACCGATGGTCGCCGTGGCGATCAGACGGACGCGGGAGCCGCCGAGCAGCCGCTCGTCGCAGCGGGTGCGCGTGCGGATAAGGAGGGCGTCGGCATCGCGCACCTCCTCCGCGGCGATCCGGCTGCCAGGCAGGTAGCGTACCTCGGCCCACGGCTCGAGGACCCCCTGCAAAAAGGGTATGGCGCTGTCGGCGATGATTTTCATGGCTGATGGCTTTTTCCTGATTTCTTTTCTTTCCGGGAAGCAAATATAGGGAAAAATTAAAATTTTTGTACCTTTGTCATTTAAAATGAACATTTTCATTAAGCGGGGGCAGAGGTTGCAAGCATACTATCTGTGCCGGGCGCGGAAAATGGAGAATGAAATTCAACCGTATGGAACTAAACGCCTTCGATCCCGACGGGGTCGGTGTGGATAACGGGACCTATTTCGGGCTGCCTTTCGAACCGGGGACGGCCGAACTGGTGCTGGTTTCGGCTCCGTGGGACGTGACGGTGTCGTACGGCGCCGGGACGGCCCATGCGCCCGATGCCGTGATAGAAGCCTCGACGCAGCTCGACTTCCACGAACCGCTGGCTCCCGGCGCATGGCGCCGCGGCATCGCCACGGCCGACGTGGACTATTCGCTGCTGGACGAGTCGCAGCGCCTGCGCGGCGATGCGGCGAAGGTGATCGACCACCTCGAAGGGGGCGGAAGTCCCGAGGACGACTATGTGGTGCGCAAGGTGCGCCGCATCAACGAAGGCTGCCGCGCCATGAACGCCAACATTGGGGCGCAGGCGGCGCGGTGGCTCGACGCAGGGAAGACCGTGGGACTGGTCGGCGGCGACCATTCGACGCCTTACGGCCTGATCCGCGCGCTCGGTGAGCGGCATGCGGAGTTCGGAATCCTGCATATCGACGCCCACTGCGACCTGCGGGATGCTTACGAGGGGTTCGAGTTCTCGCATGCTTCGATCATGTTCAACGTCCTGCGCGACGTGCCTTCGGTGAAAAAAATCGCCCAGGTCGCAGTGCGCGATTTCAGTGGGACGGAAGCCGCCCTGGCCGCTTCTTCCGCCCGTGTTGCCACCTTCGACGACCTGTCGCTCGCCGCCGCGATGTTCCGCGGCGAGACCTGGGACGCGCTGTGCCGGCGAATCGTGGATGCGCTGCCGCAGGAGGTTTACGTGAGCTTCGACATCGACGGCCTCACTTTTGAGAACTGTCCCCATACGGGTACGCCCGTCTGCGGGGGGCTTACGTTCAATCAGGCCGTGTGGCTGCTCGATACGCTCGTGCGTTCGGGGCGCCGCATTATCGGGTTCGACGTCGTGGAGGTCGCTCCGGCGCCCGAAGCGAAAGTGGATGCCATCACCGGGGCGCGCATGCTCTGGAAATTGTGTAATTTGACATTAAAATCAAACGGACAGTAAATGCGACTATTTTCAATGTACCGCTGGGTACGTGAGCGTCATATGATCGGTATACGCGGCCGCAATTTTCTGGAAGCCCCCTGGGCGGGAGGCATCGTGCTGCTCGGATGCGTGATCATCGCCATGCTGCTGGCCAATCTGCCTGCGACTTCGCTCTATTACCGTCATCTGCTGGAGACCGACCTTTCGCTGATGGTGCATAGCCCCGACGGGCTGATCGACTGGGTGTTCCCGCGCGGAATGACCGTCGAGAAGCTGATCAACGACGGCCTGATGGTGATTTTCTTCTTCGCCGTGGGGCTTGAGATAAAGCGCGAGATCGTCTGCGGACAGCTTTCGTCGGCCAAAAAGGCCATCCTGCCTGTATTGGCGGCCGCAGGCGGCATGCTCGCCCCTGCGATCATTTTCCTGTTCTTCAACCACGGCACCATAGCCGCCAACGGCTGGGGTATTCCGACCGCCACGGACATCGCCTTCGCCATCGGCATCCTCTCGATGCTCGGCGACCGGGTCCCCGTGTCGCTCAAGATATTCCTCACGGCGCTGGCTATCGCCGACGACCTCGGAGCCATTCTGGTCATCGCGCTCTTTTACGGCGGGCAGGTGCAGATCGGCTGCCTGCTGGCGGCGCTGGTCATCATGCTCGGCGTCTACTTCATGAAGGAGATGGGCGAGAAGCGCATGTTCTTCTACCTGGTGCCGGCCGTGGTGATGTGGGGGCTGTTCTACTATTCGGGCGTCCACTCGACCATTTCGGGCGTGGCGATGGCCATGCTGATTCCGATGACGCCACGTTACAGCAAGGAGTATTTCGTGCACAAGATGCGCCATCTGAAGGCGCTGATGCTCGCCGAGAACTTCGGGCGACGATTTCCCCAACGAGCACCACCGGTTCTACATGCGCCGCATGCGTAATCTCGCGGCCGACTCGGTGGGTATGAGCTACCGGCTGGAGCATGCGCTGGCGCCTTCAGTGACCTTCCTCGTGATGCCGATTTTCGCGCTGGCGAACGCCGGGGTCGAGATCACCTCGCCCGAGTACCTGAATATTTTTCACTATTCGTCCGAGATCGGGTCGATCGGGATGGGTATTTTCTTCGGGCTCGTGGTCGGTAAGCCGCTGGGCATATTTCTTGCGAGCTGGGGCGCCGTGAAGTCCGGCCTTGCCGTGCTGCCCGAAGGGGCTACATGGCGCCTGTTGCTGGCCGTGGCCTGCCTGGGCGGCATAGGTTTCACGATGTCGCTGTTCGTCGATGCGCTGGCCTACACCGAACCCGACCTGATCGACCGGGGCAAGATAGCGATCCTGATGGGCTCGACGGCCGCCGCCGTGCTGGGAAGCCTGCTGATTTTGATTTTTTCGAAGAAACGGAAATAAATAATATGCGTAAAACATTTTTTGCCCTGACAGCCATGGCGTTGCTGGCCGGAGCCTGCTCCAAAAAGACGGGCGGGGGCGTGAAGCTCAAGACCGACACCGATTCGGTAGCTTATGTGATCGGCATGAACGTGGGCATGAACCTGATGAAGATGGATTCGACGATCAACGTGAACGCCGTATGCGAAGGTATCCGCGACGTGTTCCGTGCCGGGGCGAAACTCTCGGCGGACGATGCCGAGGTCTATTACCTGCGTTACATGAACTATGTGCTGCCCGAAAAGGCGCGTGCCTACGAGGAGCAGTTCCTCGCGGACTTCGCCAAATCGAACCGCAGCTATGCCCGCACCGCATCGGGCGTGACCTATACGGTGGAGGTGCTGGGCGATCAGGAGCAGATACCGGCTTCGGACCGCGACAGCATTGCGCTCCGCTACCTGATCCGCACGGCCGACGGGGCCGACGTCTACTCCTCCTACGAGCGCGGCGACACGCTGCGCACGTCGCTCGGCAGCCTGAACAAAGGGATGAAGGAGAGCGTGAAGCTGATCGGCAAGGGCGGGAAGATCAATGCATGGATGCCTTCTGCGGTTGCCTATGGCTCTGCGGGGGGACAAAGAGCTCGGGATCCGGCCCAATGCCACGCTTTATTACGAAATCGAGCTTGTCGATCTCGACAAATATACGAATTGGTCGCGGCGCAATAATTTACGCCGGTAATTTGGGGCGATATCGTAATTATTTTATAACTTTGCGCGGGTGAACCCCGAACAGGCTCAAACGATTAGACTAAACATATTCAAAAAACGATGAAAAAGATTCTTTTTGCCGCGGCGCTTGCGGGTGCCGCAATCCTGACCGCCTGCGGAGACAAGGGCGGCGGTGTCCGTATGGGCAGCCTTTCCGAATTCGACTCGCTGTCGTATGTGCTGGGTGCGAACATTGGTAACGGTATAAATTTTGAAATGAGGGACATCCCCTTCGATTTCAAGGCCATCGACAAGGGTATCAAGGAGGGCGCCATGGGTAAGGCCACGCAGGAGCACGACAAGTCGCTCGACATGCTGCGTGAGTATTTCATGAGCAAGCGCGACGAGCGTGCGCAGGAGATCGCGGCCAAGCGTGCCGAGCAGGACAGCATCCGTCTGGCTGGAGGCGACACGACCAAGGTCGAATATCCCGCAGCCGACCCGCCATGTTCGAGAGCGAGGAGGAGCGTGCTGAGATTTCGTATGCTTTCGGTAACGACATCGGTTACAACATCAGCCAGAGCGGTATGCCCATACAGCTCGTATGGATCGGTCAGGCCATGCAGGACGTGCGCGACGGCAAGGCGAAGATGGCCGAGGATGCCGTGAACCAGTATCTGCAGTACTACTTCATGGTGAAGCGTCCGGCCGAGAACGCTGAGGCTTCGAAGGCGTGGCTGGAGAAGATCGAGAAGAAGTCGGGCGTGAAGAAGACCGAGTCGGGCCTGCTCTACAAAGTTACCAAGGAGGGCGACGCTGCCAAGATGGCGAAGGATCCCCGCGATGTGGTTCGGGTACACTATACCGGATATACGCGTGAAGGCAAGGTGTTCGACACCTCGATCTTCAAGACCGCTCGAAAGAGCAGCAGGAGATGATGCGCAAGCAGAGCCCCGATTCGTTCGATGAAAAGGGCGCTCCCAAGGAGGCTGACGAACCCGCCAAGTTCCCGCTGAACCGTGTCATCAAGGGTTGGACGGAAGGTCTCCAGCTCGTGGGCGAGGGCGGTAAGATCACGCTCTGGATTCCGAGCGACCTGGCTTACGGTACGCGTGGTGCAGGCCGTGACATCGGCCCCAACGAGGCGCTCCAGTTCGATGTGGAAGTGATCGAAGTAATCCCTTACGAGGAGCCCGCACCGGCCGATTCGACCGCGACGACTCCTGCACCGGCACCTGCAAAATAAGCGGGATGCATTTCCGGAAGATATTTGGAAGCGGGCTCCGAGCGGAGCCCGCTTCTTTTTTATATAAATAGGTATTCCATCGGTGTGAACCGGATGCCGTCGACGGTGCGTTCGTCGCCGGTCGCGCGGAATCCCAGCCTGCGGTAGGCTCCGACGGCATAGGGCGAGGAGTTTACCGTGATCCGGGGCGTGTCCGGTGCCGTGCGGCAGTGGTCGCGCAGTGTTGAGAACAGGGCCCCGGGCGATGCCCTGCCGATGGCAGGCTTTCTCCACGAAAAGCAGGCACAGGTGGCTGCGTCGCGTCAGGGCGATGATCCCGACGAGCCTTCCCTGCCGGAAAGCGCCCCACGATTGCATCGACCCGTTGCGGTGCTGTGCCGCGAGGGCTTCCGGTGCGACAAAGCGGAGGAATGTGCCGATGCCCTCGGGGCTGTATTCCGGGGCTTCGAACTCGGCGAAGACGCGCCCAGCGAGGGCGGATGCTGCCGGCAGTTCCGTTTCGTGCAGGGGGCGTATGGCGGTGTCGGTAGGTTTTTCCATGTTTATGCGTATAAAGCAACGGCGGCCGGAAATCGCTCCGGCCGCCGCTGTGTATGGTGTCTGCCCGTTTTAGAACGGCAGGTCGTCCACTTCTGCCGGGGAAGAGGCGTATGAGGGCTCTTCGGGAATGGGCGGCATGTCGGGCATCGGGGCGGCGGATTCGGCCTGCTTGGGTTGGATGCGCCATGCGCGGATGTCGGTGTACCAGCGGCCGTTGTATTCGCGCGACTCGATGTTGACCGAGACGGTGTAGGCGGCACCCTCTTTCAGCCGGGCGACGTCTTCGGGCTTGTTGAAGAACGTCACGCAGATTTTGCGTGCGAACGAGCCTTCGTTCATCTCGAACACTACGTCCTGGCGCTGCCAGTCGCCGCGTGCGGAGGTGCCTTTCGTCACGGGCATTATTTTGTAAACGGTTCCTTCGAATTCCATGGTATCGATGTAAAATGTGTTGATAGATTTGTTTGTGACAAAGGTAGGAAAAAAATCGGGACATTCGGAGCGGGAGCGGTTGAAAAAGCCGTAAGAATTTTTTGCCGGGCGGGGCGTAACGGCCGAATCTCCCCCCGATTCGCAGTCCAAAAACCTCAATTTGATGCCGCAACACCCGCATCCTGCATATTTTCATTGTTTTTTGCACGGCCAACGCCGGACTCCCTATGTTCGGTTGCCTGTCCGGTCGGCCAGTACAGCCGGGTAAGATGATTTTGTGCGATTTCCGGCCTGCCCGAAGGGCGGGTTTTTCATTTTTGCACGCTGCATGCCCGGCTGTCCGGTAGCTTGGGTATTGTGCGCTGCCTGCCTGATATTCGGTTGTTTGCCGGGCTTTGGCGGCAGGTAGGCAGCCTGTGCGGGGATAGTACCTTTGCCGGAAAAGTTCGAAATATGATTTTTTATATTCGAAAAATGACTTTTTGGATTCGTATTTTTTGCAAGAGCGTGTAAAAGTAAAATAAAAACATTATTTTTGGCTTCAAAGGAAATTAAAAACAACCTGAAACGAAACCAAATCTTAATGATTATGAAAAAACTATTACTATTGTTCCCATTGCTGCTAAGCTGCCTGTGGGGCATTGCCGCAGATGAGTTTCGTGTGGCGGAACTGAGGTGTGAATACCGGGACAACCCGTTGGCGATCAATACGCTGACGCCGCAATTCAGTTGGCAGACGCTTTCCGTCGGCCGCGGATTCCTGCAGGCCGGGTATCAGATTCAGGTGGCGTCCGACCCCGCCGACCTGGCCAGGGGCCGGAAGCTGTTGTGGGACGAACAACGTAAATCCGATGTCTCACTGCATGTGCGCTATGCCGGGCGGACGCTGAAGCCGGGGCAGCGCTATTACTGGCGCGTGCGGGTGAGCGATGCTGCGGGGAATTATTCGCCGTGGAGCGAAATCCGCTCGTTCGCGGTCGGCCTGCTCGACGGCAGCGATTGGGACGGAGCCCGGTGGATCGCCTTCGAGGAGCTGCCCGACAGCCTGCGCGTGGTGCCCGGACAGGAGTTCAACAAAATAAAGATCGGCGACAGGAAAACGGCGCTCAACCGGCTGCCGCAGTTCCGCCGTGAAGTGAAGGTTACCAAGCCCGTCGAGCGGGCGACGGTCTATGTCAGCGGCCTGGGACAGTTCGAGTTGTTTCTGAACGGGGCGAAGGTGGGCGACAATTTCCTCGACCCTGCGTGGAGCGACTACGACAGGCAGGTGTGCTACCAGACGTTCGACATCAGCGAAGAATTGCAGCCGGGAGGCAACGTGTTCGGTGTGATGCTCGGCAACGGCCTCTACAATGTGCCGCGCGAACGCTATTTCAAGGCGCTCATCAGCTTCGGTTATCCCAAGATGATCTTCAAGGCCGAGATCGAGTATGCCGACGGGACGCACGAGACTATTGTCAGCGACCGCGCCTGGCGTGTGACCGAAAGCCCCGTGACGTACAGCAGCATCTTCGGCGGCGAGGATTACGATGCGACACGCGAGCGGACAGGATGGATGCTGCCCGGCTACGACGCTTCGGCCTGGGCCGAGCCGCTGGTGACGACCCAGCGCGGGAAGTTGGTTTCCCCCGTCGCCGAACCCGTGCGGGTGATGGAAGAGTTCCCCGTGGTCTCGATCCGCAAGACCCGCCACGGCAAATGGCTCTACGACATGGGCCAGAACTTCTCGGGGACGGTGCAGCTGGAAGTCCGCGGCAAACGCGGGCAGAGCGTGCAGCTCAACACCACCGAGCTGTTCAATTTCGAGTGCGACTCGATTACCGAATGCGGCGGCTACCGCGGTGAATACAGGTTGACCTACACCCTGCGCGGCGACGAGGTGGAGACGTGGCGCCCCCAGTTCACCTATTTCGGACAGCGTTACGTGTTGGTGAGCAATGCCGTCCCGGCCGGAGAGGAGAATCCCGAGGGGCTTCCCGAGATCGTTACCCTCCGCGGCCTGCATACGCGCAACGCCACCCGGATGGCCGGGACGTTCCACTGTTCGAACAACCTGCTCAACAAGACCGAGGAGCTTATCGCGTGGGGTATCAAGGGCAATATGGTGAGCTATTTCACCGACTGCCCCCACCGCGAGAAGCTGCCGTGGATCGAGCAGCTGCACCTGATGTTCGGGTCGCTGCAATCGAAGTTCGACGTGTATACCCTCTACGACAAGATGCTGACCGACATGGAGCTCGCGCAGACTCCCGAGGGGCTTATTCCCGATATCTGCCCCGAATATGTCACTTTCCTCGACGGATTCCGCGATTCGCCCGAGTGGGGCAGTGCGTTCGTGCTGGCGCCGTGGCTGGTCTACGAGTACTACGGTGATTTCCGGTTGGTCGAACGGCATTACGAGGCGATGAAGCGCTATGTGGATTACCTCGGCACGAAGGCCGACGGGCATATCCTTTCCCACGGGCTCGGCGACTGGTGCGACCTGGGGCCCAAATACCCCGGCCGAGCGCAGCTCACCTCCCTGGCCGGAACGGCGACACCGATCTATTATATGGACGCCGAGACGATCCGCAAGGCGGCCGAGAAGATGGGGCGCAAGGAGGATGCCGCGAAATACGGGAAGCTGGCACAGGATATCCGCAAGGCCTACAACGAAAAATACTATCATCCCCAGACCGGGAGTTATGACAAGAACAGCCAGGCCGGCAATGCGCTGGCGCTCTACTCAGGCATTTGCGAGCCGCAGAACCGCGATGCCGTGCTGGCGAACCTGGTGCAGGACATCCGCAGCCGCGGCAATGCGCTGACGGCGGGCGACGTGGGATACAACTACGTGCTGCGGGCGCTGGAGCAGAGCGGGAATTCGCAGGTGATCTTCGACATGAACTCGCGATACGACGTATACGGCTACGGTTATATGCTCGCCCAAGGCGCCACGGCGCTGCCCGAATCATGGCAGGCACTGCCCCGCAAGTCGCATAACCATCTGATGCTGGGACACCTGCTCGAATGGTTTTATACCTATGTGGGCGGCATCCGCCGCGACGATTCGGTGCAGGCCTATAAGAAATTCATCGTCAGGCCCGAGATCGTGGGAGACCTGCGCAGCGCCGAGGCCTCGTTCCGCTCGCCCTATGGACTGATCCGCAGCGAGTGGACGACCGAACAGGGCGGTTTCGACCTGTTGGTCGAGGTGCCGGCCAACACAACGGCGCGGATATACGTCCCCGCCCCTGCCGGCAGCCGGGTTTGCGAAAGCGGGCTCGAAGTCGCGCAGTGCAAGGATGTCGAAAGCCTCGGTACGGAGGACGGGTACCGCGTATTCGGCGTTGGGTCGGGTATCTACCGCTTCAGCGTGCGATAGGCGATCCGGTTTGGAAAAGGGGGCCGTACTGTGCAGGTACGGCCTTCCTTTTGTTTTGCCGCTGCGATGCCGTCAGGGCGCTCCGCAGAGTCCCCGCAAGGTTCCTGCATTATTCCCGCAGACTTCCCGCAAGATGCCCGCATTCCCCGTAAGCCGTTGTGCCGCCGGTGTTTCCCGTGCCGCCGGTGCCGTTGGTGCTTCTGGTGCTGCCGTGCCTGCGCTATATCACCGCCGCCTGCGGATTTCGCCGGGACGGGGCGTTTTTCCGGCGGACAATGAAAGAAAAGGGGGATGGTTGTAGTTTTTAATAATATTTACTATCTTTACGCCCAGGTTGTTAGGTGATAATTTCCGGCATGGGAAGCTGGCTGTGGGGCGATTCGATTACGGATCGTAACTTTACGCGGTGGAATTTCGCAAATGCCGAACCTATCCGATAATTTAAATTATAGAATGATGTGTGATCCGATTAAATCGATCGCAACCCGTTTGCGCGGATTGCGCGAGGTGCTCGAACTTTCGGAGCAGGAAGTGGCGGACAGTTGCCGTCTGTCGGTCGACGAGTACAGGGATATGGAGAGCGGCGATGCCGATATTTCGGTCAATGTGCTGCAGACCATAGCCCGCCGTTACGGAATCAGTCTGGACGTGCTCATGTTCGGCGAAGAGCCCAAGATGAACGCCTATTTCATCACCCGTGCGGGTGCGGGCGTGTCGGTCGAACGGCGCAAAGCCTACAAGTACGAAGCGCTGGCGTCGGGATTCCGCGACCGGAAAGCCGATCCCTTCATCGTGACGGTGGAGCCTTCGGCCGCCGACGCCCCGATGCACCTGAACAGTCACGAAGGGCAGGAGATGAACTACGTGCTCGAAGGGCGTCTGCTGATCTCGGTCAGCGGCAAGGAGCTGGTGCTCGGCGTGGGCGACAGCCTTTATTTCGATTCCGGCCTGCCGCACGGCATGAAGGCGCTCGACGGCAAGCCGGTACGTTTCCTGGCGATAATAATGTAGGCGTATGGTGGAGAAATTTTTATCCCGGACGGTATTTACTTCCCAGGAAGACTACATAAGGAATTTCCGCATCCGCGTCCCCGCGGATTTCAATTTTGCCTATGACGTGGTGGATGCCTATGCGGCGGAGGAACCCGACAAGAAGGCGCTGCTGTGGACGGATGACCGGGGCGGCGAGATCCAGTTCACGTTCGCCGACATGAAGCGGGAGACCGACCGCACGGCCTCCTATTTCCAGAGTCTCGGCATCGGAAAGGGCGGACGTGGTGATGCTGATCCTCAAGCGCCGCTATGAATTCTGGTTTTCGATCCTTGCCTTGCACAAACTGGGGGCCGTGGCCATCCCGGCGACTCACCTGCTGACCAAGAAAGACGTCGTGTACCGGTGCAACACGGCCGGAATCAAGGCGATCGTCGCGGCGGGCGAACGGGTGATCACCGACCACGTGGCGGCGGCCATGCCGGAAAGCCCGACGACCGAACTGCTGATAAGCGTCGGGCCGGAAATTCCCGAAGGGTTCCTCGATTTCCACGAGGGCATCCGCCATGCAGCGCCTTTCGTGCGGCCGCAGCATGTGAACACCAACGACGACATCATGCTGATGTATTTCACCTCCGGCACGACGGGCGAACCTAAAATGGTGGCGCACGACTTCACCTATCCGCTGGGGCATATCAGCACGGGGTGTTTCTGGCACAACCTGCACGACGGGAGCCTGCACCTGACGATCGCCGACACGGGATGGGCGAAGGCCGCTTGGGGCAAGCTGTACGGGCAATGGCTGGCCGGGGCCAATATTTTCGTCTACGACCACGAGAAATTTACGCCGGCGGACATCCTGCACAAGATCGAACAGTACCGCATCACCTCGCTGTGCGCCCCGCCCACGATCTACCGCTTTCTGATCCGCGAAGACCTTTCGAAATACGACCTTTCGTCGCTGGAGTACTGTACGACCGCAGGCGAGGCGCTCAACGGTGCCGTTTACGACACGTTCAAACGCCTGACCGGCGTCCGTCTGATGGAGGGTTTCGGGCAGACCGAAACGACGCTCACGCTCGCCACATTCCCGTGGATGTAGCCGAAGCCCGGCAGCATGGGCGTGCCCAACCCCCAGTACGAAATCGACCTGCTGACGCCCGACGGACGTTCGGCCGAGGACGGCGAACAGGGGCAGATCGTAATCCGCACCGACAAGGGGAAGCCGCTGGGGCTGTTCAAGGAGTACTACCTGAACGACGGGATGACGCACGAGGTCTGGCACGACGGAGTTTACTACACGGGCGACGTGGCATGGCGCGACGAGGACGGCTATTTCTGGTTCGTGGGACGTGCCGACGACGTGATCAAGAGTTCGGGCTACCGCATCGGCCCCTTCGAGGTGGAGAGCGCGCTGATGACCCACCCCGCCGTGGTGGAGTGCGCCATTACGGGCGTGCCCGACGAAATCCGCGGACAGGTGGTCAAAGCGACGATCATCCTCGGCGAAAAGTACAGGCCGCGGGCCGGGGAGGAGTTGATCCGGGAACTGCAGGATCATGTGAAGCAGATCACTGCGCCCTACAAGTACCCGCGCATCATCGAATTCGTGGACGAACTTCCGAAGACCATCAGCGGTAAGATCCGCCGCAAGGCAATCCGTGCCGACGACGAGAACCGATAGCCCGATGCCGCCCGGGCGGTAGCTATCTCCCTGCTCCGGATACCGCCCTGTGCGGGGCATTTTTGCCGGGGAGGGACGATACGGCGCCGGCGGAGGGTGATGCGACCGGATGACTAAATGAAGGCGGGAGGTTGCGAAACATCGCAACCTCCCGCCTTCGTCGTGGACCCAGAGGGGCATGATCCCACGACCTTCGGATTATGAGTCCGCTGCTCTAACCGACTGAGCTATGGGTCCCGCACGGCGCATGAGCGCTTTTTGCGTTGCAAAGATAAAAAAACAATTCAGATTGCGCAACCATTCGGGGCGCTGTGTGCGAAAATGGTGTGCCCTGTGTCCGATTCCGGCCGGGCGGCGGTGTCCGGCCGGTCGATCCCCGTAAAAAAATATGGACGGGATGTTGTTTGTTGGAAATAAATTTAGTACCTTTGTCCCGCTTAAGCATCAATTAAAAAACAAAAACAGCGAAATGAAAAAGGGTATTCATCCGGAGAATTATCGTTTAGTGGCGTTCAAGGACATGTCCAACGACCACGTGTTTTTGTGTCGGTCCGCCGTTTCGACAAAAGAAACCATCGAAGTGAACGGCGAAACCTATCCCGTGTATAAGATGGAAATTTCCAACACCTCGCACCCGTTCTACACTGGTAAGATGAAGTTGGTTGACACCGCTGGTCGCGTCGATAAGTTTATGAGCCGTTACGCAAAACGCTACGATAAGAAGGGCGCGAAGTAAGACTTCCCTCCCTGCAAGATAAAGGCCGTACCGGAAGGTGCGGCCTTTGTTTTTACCGTCTTCGAGCCTTTCATGCCGGAGTGTCACGTTGCCGATAATGCAGATTTCCCGCGTGTCGTGAAGATTTTTGAACAGGGTATCGTTTTTATATTTATATTTGCCTCCCGAGAAGCAAACAATAACTTAAATCTTAGAAAGTTATGAAGTACGTTACAGCCATGGCGCTGGGCGCGGCGTTCGCCCTCGCATCCTGCGTGAGCAAAGGGACGGTCGTCAGGGTGGAAGACCAGCGGGATTCGCTCGTTTCGGTCGTCAGTGCCAAGGATTCGCTTATAAATGCCGTTTTCGAGGACATCAACGCCATCTCCGAAAACTTGGTGCTGATAAAGACCCGTGAAAACCTGATTTCGGTGGCGGGTGGTAGCGAGGGCGGCCGCCGTCCCGTCGAGGAGATCAACAACGATATCGCGGCGATCGACCGCCTGTTGCAGGAGAACAAGGACAAGATCGCCTCGTTGCAGCGTGCTGCAGCCCAGCTGCGCAAGGCGAACCTGCGTATCGACGGGCTGGAGAAGATGATCGCAGACCTGAATAAACAGCTTGCCGGGAAGAAGGACGAAATCGCCCGCCTGCGGGAGAGCCTGGACAAGATGGGTGTCGAGGTGGAGGTTCTGACAGAACAAGTCGCCGAGCAGAATGCCCGGGCGGAAAACCTGAGTAGCGAAAAGGTCGAACTGGAGAACCAGCTCCACACGGTCTACTATATCGTCGGTGTGGAAAAAGAACTCCGCGACGCGCAGATCATCGACAAGCAGGGCTTTATCGGGCGTACGCTGACGGTGAACAACACCAATAACCTGGAGAGTTTTACGAAGGCCGATTCCCGGCTGCTGTCCGAGATCCCCGTCGGCCGGAAAAAGGTGACCGTCGTCACGGCGCAGCCCGAGGATTCCTATCAACTGGTGACGGGGGGCGAGAAGGATAAAATAGTTACGAAATTGCTTATTACTGATCCCGTGCGTTTTTGGGAGTCGTCGAAGATTTTGATTATCAGTTATAAATAATATCGTCGCTGCTGGCATTCGTTTGCTGTGCTGTACCTGTGGGGTGCCGCAATTATCGCGGCACCCCGTTTTTTATACGTCCGGCTGTGTTGCGGATCGTTTCCCGTCCGGGTGTGCGGGTGCTTTTCGAGGGATGGACTGTTTTGTGTGGAAAGGCAGTATTTGGCCGTTTGAGGCTACTGTGACATGGGACTGGGATTTCGGGCCGATATGCCTTGCCGGCAAGGTTTACGCACTTTTTTTTGCATGTTGGAAATTTTGCAGCCTTCTGTGTAGAAGTGGAAATTTACGGCAGCAAGGTGCTTTTGTATGCAAAAAGGGTGGACGAAAGTGTTTGTTTTTTGTTGGTTATGATTTTTTTGTGTAACTTTGAACAGTTAAACAATCAATCGAATATATGGATCAGATCAAACCGCAGTTTGTGGAGCTGGCATTAAAGGAGAATTGTCCTGCGGATTGTAGTAGTTGTCCTACGTTTCCTGCGCCGTTCCGCCGCATCGGCGATTCGAATTATTGCCGTTTTGCACAGATGACCCTCACACCCGGCGAGGGCGTGACTTTCTCTGCCGACCGTATGGTGCGTATCCTTTTCGTCATGTCGGGGGCGCTTATGATAGAGCATGGCGAGACGATGTGCCTGGTGACCTCGAGGCAGTATGTGTGCCTGGCACGCGGAGAAAGATTCGTTGCGACGGCCCAGGACGAGGCCAATATTGTCGTGCTGTCGCTGATCCACAGGATCGAATTCTGCGAACAGGACATTTTCGACAAGGTGATGCCCTATGATACGGTCATTCCCAATGAGGACGTGCCCAAACTGGCGATGCATCCGTCGATCGAGCGGTTGCTCGAAGGGCTTTTCATGATCCCGGAGATGAGCGGTTGTTCCCGCTACCACAAGATGAAGGCTACGGAGCTTTTCATGATGATCAAGGTGCTTTATACGCCGACCGAGCATGCCTATTTCTTCCAGTCGATGATTCAGCCGCAGGACAATTTCCGTGTCTTCGTGTGCAATAACTACGACAAGGCACAGGGCGTAGCCGAGCTGGCTGCCCTTGCGGGCATGAGCCTTTCGGTGTTCAAGCGTCGTTTTGCCGAGCATTTCAACGATAGCGTTTACCATTGGATGATGCGCCAGAAGGCACTCAAGATTTTCTCGGACATACGCGACGGCGAAGACAGCACGAAGGCGCTGATGAACAAGTATGGGTTCCGCCACTATACGCAGTTCAGCCGTTTCTGCAAGAATTACCTGCAGGCGACGCCTGCCCAGCTGATCGCTTCGATCAAGGAAGGGTAGTCCCTGTATGTCGCCCCTGGCCTGGACTGGGACGAGGCTGTGCCGGCAGCGCGGGGGTGTTGTCGGGAGTTGGAACCGGGAGGAACCGCCTTCCCGGTTTTTTTTTGTTTCAGGGGCGTGGCAGCCGGTATACGTTGAGGTCGGTGAACTCCCCGTCGGCGAGCTGCTCGCCGCGTACTTCGATGCGGTCGAGCCTGAAGCCGAGGCGCAGCGGGATCCGGTTGCTCCGCAGGTTGCCTGCGGCGCATTTGATTTCGACATTCTCCATGCCCATTTGCCCGAAGGCCATGCGGCAGAGCGCTTCTGCGGCTGCGGTCATGAGTCCCCGTCCCTGGTATTCGGAGCGAAGCCAGTAGCCGATCTCGATGGTGAGGGTGGTGCTGTCCGCCGATTTGAACCCGATAAGCCCCGCGAAGGCATCCCCGACGCGCAGCGTGAAGACCGGGTTGGCCGGGTCGGCCAGCATGGCGGCGACCACTTCGCGGGTCTGTTCCACGCGGTGCGTCGCGGCCACGAACGGGAGCCAGCGCCCGAGGTGTTCGCGCTGCGTGTCTATGGCCGTAAAGATGTCCGGGGCGTCGTCCGCACGGAGCGGGCGTAACCCGAAGTCATCGGGCAGGGGGATCGCGTTCATGGCGTATTGTGTTTGTCCGGCCAAAGATAACGAATTTCCCGTGATTTATATTATTGTTAATATATAATAGGTGTGGTGGCTTTTAGCTCTGGCTCGCGGTATGGTGCGGAGCCGTTCCGGGCGGGAAGGTGGTAACCTTCGGCCGCCGGGGTGATATTTTTCGGATAAGCTGTTGTAAAATATAAAACTTTTCCTATCTTTGCACCCGATTTCATCCCTGAAATAACGGCGGCTGAATGACGTTCTTTGAGAAGAGTAAAAAAGTAGAAAATTTATCGGGATTTATTTGGCTGGTAAATTTTTTATGCCTACTTTTGCAATCCAAAACGGTTGATTTTGCCGATGTAGCTCAGTTGGCCAGAGCAGCTGATTTGTAATCAGCTGGTCGGGGGTTCGAATCCCTCCATCGGCTCGGAAAGCCGACGCGAGGAAGGGGAGAGATCTCCGCACAGCCCGGGCAGCGGCAGGACGAAAGCCTCAGAGGGGATTCGGTGCAATGCGGGATCCGTCCGTTCGGGGCAGATAATTTGGGAAGTTACCAGAGTGGCCAAATGGGGCAGACTGTAAATCTGCTGGCGTACGCCTTCGGTGGTTCGAATCCATCACTTCCCACTAAAAAAGTGCCGGTTGGAGTTGCAAGATTTCCAGTGGTGCCCGCTTGCGGGCATCGCGGAGGGAGAGGGCTGACTCTGATACGGTATATTTTTGCGGAAGTAGCTCAGTTGATAGAGCATCAGCCTTCCAAGCTGAGGGTCGCGAGTTTGAGCCTCGTCTTCCGCTCCAGACGCAGACGCGTGTGATACGGATGACCCCAGCCGGCGTGGCGGGGACGTTTGTGTCGCCCGCTTGTTCTGCGAAATGAATTTTAAAACTTTAAAGCAATTTTTAACAATACTTTAAATACTTAATACTATGGCAAAAGAAAAATTCGACCGTTCGAAACCGCATGTGAACATCGGTACCATCGGACACGTTGACCACGGTAAGACCACCCTTACCGCTGCAATCACGACCGTTCTGGCAAAGAAAGGTCTGTCGGAGCTCCGCTCGTTCGACTCCATCGACAACGCTCCCGAGGAGAAAGAGCGTGGTATCACGATCAACACTTCGCACGTTGAGTACCAGACGGCTAACCGCCACTATGCTCACGTGGACTGCCCGGGTCACGCCGACTATGTGAAGAACATGGTTACGGGTGCCGCCCAGATGGACGGTGCCATCCTGGTAGTCGCTGCAACGGACGGTCCGATGCCCCAGACCAACGAGCACGTGCTGCTCGCCCGTCAGGTGAACGTGCCGCGTATTGTAGTTTTCCTGAACAAGTGCGACATGGTTGACGACCCCGAAATGCTCGACCTGGTCGAGATGGAGGTTCGCGACCTGCTTTCGAAATACGAGTACGACGGTGACAACGCGCCCGTTATCCGTGGTTCCGCACTTGGTGGCCTGAACGGCGAGCCGCAGTGGGAGGACAAGATCATGGAGCTCATGGATGCTGTCGACAACTATATTCCCATCCCGCAGCGTGAGAACGAGAAGCCGTTCCTGATGCCTGTCGAGGACGTATTCTCGATCACCGGCCGTGGTACCGTCGTAACGGGCCGTATCGAGACCGGTATCATCCACGTAGGTGATCCCGTCGAGATCGTAGGTCTCGAGGAGAAGACCCTGACTTCGACCTGCACCGGTGTCGAGATGTTCCGCAAGCTGCTCGACGAGGGTGAGGCCGGCGACAACGTAGGTCTGCTGCTCCGCGGTATCGACAAGAAGGAGGTTAAGCGCGGTATGGTCGTTGCCAAACCGGGTTCGATCACTCCGCACACCGAGTTCGAGGCTGAGGTCTACATTCTGAAGAAAGAGGAGGGTGGCCGTCACACGCCGTTCCACAACAACTATCGTCCCCAGTTCTATCTGCGTACGATGGACGTAACGGGCGAGGTTCATCTGCCCGCAGGCGTTGACATGGTTATGCCGGGTGACCACGTAACCATCACCGTGAAGCTGATCTACCCCGTAGCTATCAACGAAGGTCTGCGTTTCGCAATCCGCGAGGGTGGCCGTACGGTAGGTGCCGGTCAGATCCTGAAGATCGTGAAATAATTTTCACAACCATAGGGAAGCGGTGTTCCGCACCGCTTCCCGCTTTTAGGAGCATAGTTCAAGGGTAGAATAGCGGTCTCCAAAACCGTTGATGGGAGTTCGAATCTCTCTGCTCCTGCCAAAAGTAAAAGAAGAAGATATGTTTAATTACGTTAAAGAATCCTACAACGAGCTTGTAAACAAGGTGACGTGGCCTACGTTCCCGCAGCTCCAGAGCTCTACGATCGTCGTGATGGTGGCTTCGGTCATCTTCGCTATCGTCGTATTGGCGATGGACTTGTCGTTCGAGAACCTGATGGCTCTGATTTACAAGGTGCTGGGTGGTTTTGGCCGTTAATTGTTGCTGAAACGATGAGCGAGATAAAAAAACAGTGGTATGTCGTCCGTGCCATCGGCGGTAAGGAGAACAAGGTCAAAGAGTATATCGAAGCCGAGATTCGCCACAACCACCTGGAGGATTACATATCTCAGGTACTGATTCCCACCGAAAAGGTCTATACCATCCGCAACGGAAAGAAAGTCTCCAAGGAGAAGGTTTCTTATCCGGGCTATGTGTTGGTGGAGGCCGCGTTCGTAGGTCAGATTCCGATTATAATTCGTAATACTCCCAATGTGCTGGGTTTCCTCGGCGATACCAAGGAGGACAGCCGCAAGATGAATGCCACGCCCCTGCGTCCGCAGGAGGTGGCGCGAATCCTCGGCCGCGTCGACGAGATGAATGCCATGGAGGAGGAAAACGAAGTTCCATTCTTTGTCGGCGAGACCGTCAAGGTCACCGATGGCCCTTTCTCAAGCTTCCAGGGTACCATCGAGGCCGTCGACAACGAGCGCAAGAAACTCACGGTATCGGTGAAGATATTCGGGCGCAAAACTCCTATGGAGTTGGGTTTCACACAAGTAGAAAAAGAATAATTAACCAAGGAAAACTATGGCAAAAGAGGTTGCTGCATTTATTAAATTGCAGATCAAAGGTGGTGCCGCCAATCCTTCGCCCCCGGTTGGTCCCGCATTGGGTTCTAAGGGAGTCAATATCATGGACTTCTGCAAGCAGTTCAATGCGAGAACACAAGACAAGGCGGGAAAAGTTCTTCCGGTCATCATCACGGTTTACAGCGACAAGTCGTTTGACTTCGTTGTAAAACAGCCGCCTGTAGCTATTCAGCTCAAGGAAGCAGCCAAGGTGCAGAAGGGTTCCGCACAGCCTAACCGCGACAAGGTCGGTCAGGTGACGTGGGATCAGGTGCGCGAGATTGCTCAGGACAAAATGCCTGACATGAACTGCTTTACCCTGGAAGCTGCTATGCGTATGATTGCTGGTACCGCTCGTAGTATGGGTATCAACGTCGTCGGTGAATTTCCTAATATGTAATCGAAGATGAGTAAGTTGACAAAAAATCAAAAGATCGCCTACGCTAAGGTGGAAGCCGCTAAGGCTTACAAGCTCTCGGAGGCCGCCGCTCTTCTGAAGGAAATTACGTTCACGAAATTCGACGCGTCCGTTGATATCGACGTCCGCCTGGGCGTTGACCCCCGCAAGGCCAACCAGATGGTGCGCGGCGTTGTGACGCTGCCCCACGGTACGGGTAAGCAGGTGCGGGTGCTCGTGCTCTGTACTCCCGAAAAGGAGGCCGAAGCACAGGCTGCCGGCGCCGATTACGTAGGCTTGGACGAGTATGTCGACAAGATCAAGTCCGGCTGGACTGACGTCGACGTGATCATCTGTACGCCGAACGTAATGGGTAAGGTCGGTGCGCTGGGCCGTATTCTGGGATTTTGCGGCCTGATGCCGAACCCCAAGACCGGTACGGTTACGATGGAAGTTGGAAAGGCTGTAAGTGAGGTAAAATCGGGTAAGATCGACTTCAAGGTCGACAAATTCGGTATCATCCACACTTCGGTAGGTAAGGTTTCATTCTCGGAAGACCAGATCGTGGAGAACGCGAAAGAGGTGCTGGGCATGATTCTCAAACTGAAACCGGCTGCTGCTAAAGGTTCTTATGTGAAGAGTATTTATCTCTCGACCACGATGAGTCCCGGCTTGCAGATTGATTCCAAATCAGTAGAAACCAAATAGAAGGAGGAGAGATGACAAAGGAAGAAAAACTGGTCGTTATTAACGCCATCGCCGAGCAGCTCAGGCTTATCCTCACTTCTACATCGCCGACATCGAGGCACTGAACGCCGAGCAGACCGCTGCCCTGCGCCGCAAGTGCTACGAGAGCGACATCAAACTGGTCGTAGTGAAGAACACACTGCTGGCCAAGGCGCTCGAGAAGGTTGAGAAGGCTGACGCTGAACTGGTAAAAAAGTATTGGAGGGTCCCACCTCGATTATGTTCGCGAACGTAGCAAAGGCTCCTGCGGTTCTGATCAAGGAATTCCGCAAGAAGTCCGAGAAAACCGTCCTGAAGGCAGCTTTCGCCGAAGGGTGCGTTTACGTGGGCGACAATCAGTTGGACGCTCTGTGCAACATCAAGTCGAAGGAAGAGCTTATCGGCGATATCATTGCCCTGCTCCAGTCCCCGGCGAAGAATGTTATTTCTGCATTGCAGGCTAATGCAGGCCAAAAGATCGCGGGCATCGTGAAGACGCTCGAATCGAGAAACAACTAATCACAATCAAGAATTAAAAACGAAATTTAATAAGCTTACAACTATGGCAGACGTAAAGAAACTTGCTGAAGAACTGGTAAACCTCAAGGTTACCGAGGTAAACGAATTGGCTACCATCCTCAAAGAGGAATATGGCATTGAACCGGCTGCTGCCGCTGTTGCCGTTGCAGCTCCCGCTGCCGGCGCAGGCGAGGCTGCTGTTGCCGAGAAATCGACTTTCGACGTGATCCTGAAGACCGCCGGCCAGGCCAAGCTCCAGGTTATCAAGGTCGTTAAGGATATCGCCGGCCTGTCGCTGGGTGATGCGAAGGCTCTCGTCGACGGTGCTCCCAAGGCCGTTAAGGAGGGTGTCTCCAAGGAAGAGGCCGAGTCGATCAAGGCTCAGCTCGAGGAGGCTGGTGCTGAAGTTGAGCTTAAGTAGCATTGCTGCTTAAGTCTGCTCAGACGAATCAGGTATAGGGCTTACCGGCGTGTAAGCTCTATGCCTTTTCTTGGTCTAAAGACTGGAAGTGCCGAACAGGAGCTGTGTCCACTCTTTGGAAATGGATGCTCCCGGGGCGAATTGCGCCTGCAAACGGGGGCATTGGCGGGATAATCGGATGCCCAGCAACTCGGGGAGCGTAACCCACCAGAATTACACTTCAACATAATTTGGATTTTACGCTGTCCACAGCAAAAACACAACAAAGAATTAGCTTTTCGACAGTCAAGAACCGGGTGCCCTATCCGGATCTGCTGGAGGTACAGCTTAAATCATTCAGGACTTTTTCCAAATGGACACCACGGCCGAAAACCGCAAGAGCGAGGGGCTGTACAAGGTGTTTCAGGAGAATTTCCCCATTACGGATACCGGAACAATTTCGTTCTGGAGTTCATCGACTACTATATCGACCCGCCGCGTTATTCGATCGAGGAGTGCCTCGAGCGCGGCCTTACGTACAGCGTCCCTCTGAAGGCGAAGCTCAAGCTTTACTGCACGGACGACGAGCACGAAGATTTCGGCGTCGTCGTTCAGGACGTGTATTTCGGTACGATTCCCTATATGACCGAACGCGGTACGTTCGTCATCAATGGTGCGGAGCGTGTCATCGTATCCCAGTTGCATCGTTCGCCGGGAGTGTTCTTCGGCCAGAGCATGCACACCAACGGCACGAAACTCTATTCGGCGCGTATCATCCCGTTCAAGGGATCGTGGATAGAGTTCGCTACGGACATCAACAACGTGATGTATGCCTACATCGACCGTAAAAAGAAGTTGCCCGTTACGACCCTGCTGCGTGCCATCGGTTATAGGGCCGACCAGCAGATCCTCGAGATTTTCGACCTGGCAGACGAAGTGAAGGGTCACGAAGGCCAATCTCAAGAAGGCCGTCGGCCGCAAACTCGCCGCACGCGTCCTTTCGACTTGGGTCGGGGACTTCGTGGATGAGGATACGGGCGAGGTGGTTTCCATCGAGCGTAACAACGTGATGTAGACCGCGAGACCGTCCTCCAGGAGGAGCACGTGGAGCAGATCCTCGAAAGCGGCGCCAAGACGATTCTGCTGCATAAGGAGAATCTGTCGGGTATCGATTTATCTATTATATACAATACCCTGCAGAAAGACCCCTGCAACTCCGAGAAGGAGGCTGTCGTATATATTTACAGGCAGCTGCGCGCTTCGGAGCCGCCCGACGAGGCTACGGCCCGCGACGTGATCGAGAAGCTCTTCTTCTCGGACAAGCGTTACGACCTGGGCGATGTCGGCCGTTATCGGATCAACAAGAAGCTGGATCTGGATATCGACCCCCGCTATCCGCACGCTGACGCGCGAGGACATCATCGCCATCATCAAGTACCTGATCCAGCTCATCAACTCGAAGGCCGACGTCGACGATATCGACCACCTGTCGAACCGCCGTGTCCGCACCGTGGGCGCGAACAGTTGTCAAACCAGTTCTCGGTGGGCTTCGTGCGCATGGCGCGTACGATCCGCGAGCGCATGAACGTACGTGACAACGAGGTGTTCACTCCGGTCGATCTGATCAATGCCAAGACGCTGTCGTCGGTGATCAACTCGTTCTTCGGGACGTCGCAGCTCTCGCAGTTCATGGATCAGATCAACCCGCTGGCCGAAATTACGCACAAACGCCGTCTGTCGGCCCTCGGCCCCGGCGGCCTTTCGCGCGACCGTGCCGGTTTCGAGGTGCGAGACGTACACTACACGCACTACGGCCGCCTCTGCCCGATCGAATCGCCGGAAGGCCCCAACATCGGTCTGATCTCGTCGCTGTGCGTTTATGCGAAGATTTCACCGATGGGATTCATCGAGACGCCTTACCGCGTGGTGGAGAACGGCCGGATCGACCTGGACAACTCCGCACATCCACTACTACTCGGCCGAGGAGGAAGAGGGCAAGATCGTGGCGCAGTCGAACATGCCGATCGACGACGAGGGCCATTTCCTGCAACCAGCCTCATCCCGTTCCTCGAGCACGACGACGCCAACCGTGCGTTGATGGGCTCGAACATGATGCGCCAGGCCGTGCCTGGGTAACATCCGAAGCCCCGATCGTCGGTACGGGTATCGAAAAGGATATGATCTCCGACAGTCGCATCCAGATCTCGCCGAGGGCGACGGTGAGGTCGTTTTCGCCGACGCTACCAAGATACAGTCAAATACGAGCGTACGGAAGAGGTATTGGCCTCGTTCGAACCGGGAAGTCACGACCACGAACTTCCGCGTTACCGTCGTACGAACCAGAATACGTCGATCACGTTGAAACCGGCCGTTCTGACGGGTGACAAGGTCGTGAAGGGCAGATCCTGACCGAGGGTTACTCGACGCGCAACACGGCAGAGCTGGCCCTGGGCCTGATGGCGTTCATGCCCTGGAAGGGTTACAACTCGAGGATGCCATCGTGATCTCAGGCGTATCAGCGTGAGGATATCTTCACGTCGGTGCACGTCGACGGTGAGCCGTCGCTGCACGGCGTGGTCATCGACACGAGGCTTTACAGCCGTGCGAACAAGGAGGGTAAGAAGGGCAAGAGCGCCGAGAAGGCGCAGCTCGAGAAGCTCGACGAGAAGTTCGGCAGCCGAGATTTCGGAGCTGATTTAGCGCCTGGTCGCCAAGCTGTGGACGCTGCCCAGGGCGCAAGGCCACGACGGTATCACCGACTACTTCGGCGTGAACCTCTCTATCCGCAGGCACGAAGTTCTCGCAGAAACTGCTCGAGGAGATCGCCCGCAAGTCGACTGACGAGAAGACGGGCGTGGTGATGGTTCACCTGGAAACCTCGGTTCGTGCAAGTGGACGGGCGATGCCCATACCGATGCGTTGATCGAGGCTACCATTAATAAATTATACCATCGAGTGGAAGAAGGCCGATGCCCGTCATCAAGCGCGAGAAGTACAACATCACAACGGTGAGAGCCCCGCAGACCGGCGTTATCCAGATGGCCAAGGTCTAC